>JAEHJW020009990.1_pt1 | contig 59789 bp, 68 predicted proteins | sample 9271431 | NCBI WGS metagenome assembly JAEHJW02 | reverse complement strand
ATGTCGCACTTTGTGCCCACTCTCAGGCCACCGGCCTACCGACTCACCCTTCTCCAGCGCGTCCAGGCCGTACTCAGCCAGTTCGCGACTGCGCTTTTTCCGTGCAGGCATCAGCACGCTACGTGGCCCTTTGAAGATAGGCAGCGGTGCATCGACTGCGGCGCGTGGCGCTATTACGCCTTCCGCGAGGATGGGTCGATTGCGAAGGGGGATTGGCACCCCGGTGGGACTGGCCGCGATCGAGCGTCCCTGCCGCCGCAGCCGATCTCCTCTTTTCGCGCGGAGCCGGAGACGGCAGCACGCTTTGAGTACAGGATACCGGGCGGTGCGTTCGGCCCTGCGCCAGATCGGCAGCGCCGATGAGTCCACGCAGCGATCAGTGCTCACTCTTTGACCTTCCCTTGGACCACACGGCTAAAGAATCGGCGTCGATTCGGACCCAGATGCTCCGCGTGGTGCAAGTGATGTCCGTTGGCCACTGGACCACCCTTGCTGGGCTGGCGCAGAATCTGCGACGCCTTTACCCCGGTCAGCGCTTCCCGGAATGCTCACTCTCTGCACGCCTGCGCGATATGCGCCGCTCGGGTTGGGTCGTGGAGCGCCGACACGTGCGCAATGGGCTTTATGAATACCGGGCCTTGCGGCAGCCCATAGGATCGGAGGAGGACGCGCGTGACTGACAGAATCCTTGGTTATCAGCCTGAATTTCCAGCTGGCAATACGCCCCCAACAGGAGGGTCTGGAGTTACATCTTACGCCGCTTCTGCGCAGCCATCGATTGTTCCCGAATCGGAAGTCAAGGAAACTGAGAAAGTCGAGCCTTACATGTTGCTTTCCGGAGGACGGAAGCTTCACCTGCCGCGCCCCTTCCCCGGCGAGATATGTATTGAGGACATTGCCCATGCGCTGAGCCACATCTGCCGCTTTGGTGGGCATACGTCCCACTTCTACAGCGTCGCGGAACACTCACTCTGTGTGAGCTACTACGTGGGCATTCAGCCGACCAGAACCCTGGAAGAGCTGCATCAGAAGCGCATCCACGCACTCGCTGGACTATTGCACGATGGGCCCGAAGCGTATCTCGGCGACATGATCCGGCCTCTGAAGCATAGCACTGTGGTCGGCGAGGAGTATCGCGTTTTCGAGGCTATCCTCCAGCGGGAGATTTTCCGAACCTTTGGCCTTCCCGCCGAGCTGCCCAAGGTGGTGCTGGAAGGCGATGAGGTCTACTGCGAGCGCGAGCTGGGCGCACTCATCCTCGGACGCGGCCCAGTAACACTGTTGGACGCAGAATACCCACCGGACATTGTACGTGAGGGCTTTCTCCGGCGCTTTTACGCGCTCCAGAATGCCATCCAGCTTGGACCTGCACTTGCCAAACTTTTGCCCGAAGAATAAGGAGACCTCCAATGACCAAAGAAACTGGAATCAAACTCGGCGCGAAGCAGCTTTCGCTGGCGTGCCGCATGCTGTCGCCCATCCTGAAGAGCTGCCGCTGCACGCCTGGATACCACTCGATTTTGTTCGCGCGAGCAGGCAGCGCGGTCGCCCTCTCGGCCTTCGACGGCGCAACCGCTCTGACCCTCACCTTTACTTTGAATGGTCCAGAGTCGCCTGAGAAAGGGGAGCCGTTCCGTGTAGCTGCGGAGACCTTTTGCGACTGGGCGCAAAAGCTGCCGGACGACGAAGAGATGGAGATCACGCCACAGCGCGGGAAGGTGCTGGTCGCGAACGGCGACAAGAGCATCCGGGCTGCTTTTTTGCGCGTGGAGGCCGACATGACCATCTCCCCCGCGCTGGAAGAGGAGCGAGTGTTCGCAGGCGTCCCCGCTTCGCGGCTCTCTGCTGCCCTGGCTGCGTGCGCGCCGTGCCGCGAAGTGGATATTGCGCCCACTCCACTCTCTCATCTGGCAATCGCGGTTCCCAGCACGCACGACCTCAAGCTGGTCGCGACGGATGGGCGCAGACTTGGACTGTGCAATATCCGGCTCGACACCGATGCAGGCGACGACTTCGAGCTTCGCCTCGGGCCGCAGCTACTTGTGCCGCGCGCAGGCTTTTCGGCGCTGCGCCGGATACTCACGTCGGATGTCTGTGCCCATGCAAAAGTGTCTTTATCGCGTCTCGGCTCCGTGGGCTTTTTGTTTAGCATCGATTCCACAGCTTTCCACGCCAGGCTCTTTTCGCCAGCCGTTACCATGCAGTTCCCGTCTTATGAGCCGGTGATTCCGCGCGCGGAGGATATGGCTGGCGCTGCAACGGTCGAAGCCGATGTCCTGCGTAGCGTGCTGCGCCGCGTGGAGTGCTTTTCCAATACTCTTTCGGGCGCGCTCGATCTGGAGTGCACTCCGGATGGTCTGCGGTTAGGCGCTGCTGATGCGGAGCATGGCGAATCGTCCGAGGTGATTCCGACGATCACAACCTTCCCAGAGCCGATGCGACGGACGATCAATATCCAGTATCTGCTCGACGCTGTTGCGAGTGTGGATGGCCACGTCTCGCTCGCTTTCCCGGGAGCCCTGGAAAAGCCTATTCACCTCAGCGCCCAGCTCCCCGGCACCGCTGAGTCTGACACCTTCGACTGCTACATCATGGGCATGCGCCGGTAGCGCCTGCGGAGGCTCATACACCCTAAGAATCTCAACCCTGAAATTGGAGATTGCCTAATGAAATTTACATCAGCAGCAAAGTTTCAGCAGTATATTTCCGCCCACGGAAAAGAATTCAGCAATTTTCTCGACCTGACCGGGTGCACCGGCCTGACTGCTTTGCCGGATGGGCTGAGCGTCAACAGGTCGATCTTCCTGAGCGGCTGCACCGGACTAACTGCTCTCCCGGATGGGCTGAGCGTCGGGGGGTCGCTCTACCTGAGGGACTGCACCGGCCTAACTGCTCTGCCGGATGGACTGAGCGTCAACGGGCCGATCTTCCTGAGCGGCTGCACCGGCCTGACTGCTTTGCCGGACGGAAAGGAGTAGGCGTTGGCCCTGCGTGCGGTTTCAGAGCATCCAAAATTCGCGCTGTTAAAGGCAACCCTTGGGACGCCCAAGGGTGCTACCCTCGGCTGGCTGGAGGCTATCTGGCATTTCTGTGCCAGTTTCACTTTCGCTGGCAACATTGGCAAGTATTCGGACCAGGCCATCGAGCGCTGGGCTGAGTGGGACGGGGATTCTGGTGCGCTGATCGCCGCGCTGGTTCAGGCTGGATGGCTCGACGAGCATCCGACGCACCGGCTCGTCGTGCACGACTGGCACGAGCACTCGGACGACCAAGTCGATCTGCGCCTCGCTCGCAACGGCGAGTTGTATGCCAACGGCGCGATGCCGCGTATGCGGAGGATGTCGCAGCGCGAGCGCGAGAAGGCACTGGCGCAATACGCTCAAGCGCCCTCTTCCGAGCCGGACGCGACGATCTTGCGGCCATCTTTGGTGGGTTACACGCACGGTGGCCACGAGCCGACCATGCAGAACGCTATAGGTGTGCGCATAAACGGCCAGAAATCAGCAGAAACGGCCCGGTTGTGCGCACATACGGCCACTACCAGTGCCAGTGCCAGTGCCAGTGCCAGTGCCAGTGCCAGTGCCAGTGCCCCTCCTCGCGAAAACGGCGAGGAGGGGGACGAAAACCGGGATTCTGCCGATGTCGATTCGCCCGGACCGGCGAAAGCCCGATCTCGCTTTGCGCGCTTCCGGGCCGCGATCGAGGAGTGGTGGGCGGAGCACCACCCGGCGCGCGCTGCGCCGTGGGGTCCGCGCGAGGCCAAAGCACTCTCCACGCTGCTGGCCGAGTGGCCTGCGCTCAGCTGCGACGATTTTCGCGCGATGCTTGGCGCGCGGGGAAGCTCGCAGGTGAATCTCTCGCAGCGACCATGCGTGTGGCTCCCGAGGATTGGAGACTTTGCGCACGGGCCACTCGATCGCTACGGTAAGCCGATGCGACCGGCGCTGCCTGCGATGGCTCAGCCCGGGGCCGTTGCACAGCCGGAGGAGATGACTCTGCGTGAGCAGTATGAGGATTGGCTGCAGCGGGCATCGCGCAATCCTGCATATCGCAAGGCGCACCCGTGGGATGGGCCAATCCCTGAGGGATGCGCCGACCCGCTCGGCGTGATGGCTGAGCGAGCGGAAAGACGAGCGACGTATGAAGCACAGCAGCGCAAGAGGCAAGCATGACGACACACGTGTATCACCCGGCCATGTGGCTGTACCTGCGCATGATCCAGTACGCGGTAATCGACGCCACGCGTGGTGGGCGCAAGCGACCCTCCGACGAGGCGCTGCTCGCTCGGGATTGGATTGCCACGTCCAGCGGCGTGGGATGGCGCGATTCGGGCTATCTCTCGTTTGACCACTGCTGCTCGGTGCTCGGCCTGGACGCCGATCCGGAGCGCGTAGCGCTGCTGGAGCAGATCGACCGGACGCGCGACTTCGACACGCCCGAGTGCTGGGCGCGCCTCGAAGCGCTGCGCGCACAGGAAATCGACTGCCCGGCGATCTTCGAGACACCGCGCGTGGTTCCAGTGCTGGATCAGATGTGTTTTGCGCTGGAGGTTGGAGCATGAGGCCGCGCAAACGTGTGATACTCATCGGGACTTATGAGCGGGACGTGCTCGCCTTGAGCTGTGTGCTCAACAGCAAGCCGTGGTGTGCATGTAGCCCCGTGACGCCAGAGCGACCACTCCGCGACCATCTGCGCCGGAGGCACTACGACGCGGCCCTGATCTTCGGCGACGCGGGCGCTATTCCGGCGATTCGCGCCAAGCATCCGGGGTGCCACATCCTGCTCGTTGGACCAGAAGAGCCAACAGAGGGCTACGCCGACGCCCAGATCCGCAACCCGGAGGGCAACGCCGAGATCATCGAGATGCTGCGCATCCTGTCTGCGCGCAAGCGTGGCCCAAAGCCTGGAGGTGCAAAATGAAAGCGATTGTTAAGATTTACAGGCGTATACGCGGGGTATACAAGCTGCACCGAGTGTGCATCTATCTTGAGGCGCGCTTGTATGAGCGTCCCTGTCGAGAGAAATCACAGCGATAGTCGTGGGAAGAATTCAGGAGTGCCGGGCTGCTCTGGTGGATCAATCGCACACTACACCTCTTCGGATGGGCGATTGTATGCGAGGTAGTAGGAGATTCGGTTGTCGCTTGTTACCCGGCTCGTGTGGGTTTCAGGGGGGTTAGCTCGGAAGACGAAGCAGCGGGATTCACCGCGCTGACTCGGCACTTATCCAAGAACGCCACTCTGATCGTTGGTGGAGATAGCCGTCTTCGCTCCCCGCGTGGGCCGCGCTCCGCAGTGCGGGCACGGCTTGCGCCGCTCGCGTGCGCTGAGCATCACGCCGCACCCGATGCAAGGAATCTCCACCCGCGCACGTGGCGCAGGGGGCTTGATCCGACGCGCATTTTCTCGTCTGTTTTGCTCCCAGTTGTTGCATATCGCGCAACGGCTGCATTTGAGGGCGTCTATTTCCGGGCATTCCGTCAATTTTCTATGCGCAGAGGTTGACAGTCCAACAAAACAAAGAATTTCTTGCGCGATTTTCGCAATTGGTCGCCAAATAGGTCACCAGATGGCAAAAGCGCTCAATCCGGCTCGCATCGCAGCACAAAAGCCGCCCGCGCATCGCATCTACACGCATGATCGGGAGGGCGTGATGCTGGAGAGCAGGCCCACTGGACGGCGGACCTGGTATTGGCGATACACGCTGGAGGGCAAGCGCAGGCTGATGCGGCTGGGCCGCTGGCCCGGTGTGTCGCTGGCAGAGGCCAGGCGCAAAGCTGCCGATCTGCGGCAGCTAGCCGCTCGCGGGATAGACCCGAGAGCGCCGCGCGTTGAGGGGATCACCCTGCGGGCGTGTGCCGACGCGTATTTGCAGGAGGTTGGGGCCAAGCGGCGCAAGTCGATTGTTCCGGTGCAACGCGAGCTGGAGCGCATGATCCTGCCCGCGCTGGGGCATATCCCTGTTGCATCGATCACGCCAGAGCATGTGCGATCACTGGTCTTTGCGCACCGCGACGCGGGGTATCCGGCTGCAGCTGCATCGCTGCGCGGCACGATCAAGCGCATCTGCGATTACGCCATGGCGTGCGGCCATTTATCGGCCAATCCATGTGCCGGTGTGCCGATGCAATATATCGCCGCGGCGCGCTCGCGTAACCGCGTGCTTAGCCGGGATGAGATTGCATGGCTCGTCCAACGGCTGCGGACCGGGTCGCCGTGCCCGTCCCGCGCGGGACTGCTGCTGTTGCTGCTCACCGCTGCGCGCAAGAGTGAGCTGCTCAAGGCGCGATGGTGCGAGATGGATTTAGAGCGGAGGGAGTGGTCCGTCCCAGCCGAGCACTCCAAAGCCGGGCAGCCGCAGATATTTTTTTTAGCGCGGCAGGCGGTGGAGATACTCCGCGCAATGGAGGATGGCGCGCCGGATGGATATGTTCTCCATGCCGAGCATCCAGATGTGCCGCTGGAGCGATCCACGCTCAATCAGGAGCTGGCTAGGCTACGCAAAGGCCAAGCGCACTGCACGGTGCATGATCTGCGCCGCACGGGCGCGACGCACATGCGCGAGATGGGATACGACGCTGATTGGGTGGAGGCAACGTTGGGTCACAGGCTGGCCGGGGTGCGCGGGGTGTACAACCGGGCACAGTATCGAGAGGGCCGACGGGAGATGGCGCAGGCATGGGCCGACAGTATTATACCGTCTTACACTGTGGAATCAAACACTTACGATGGTCAAGGAAAAGAAGCGGGTCCTTCCCCGGCCATCCCGCGCGGGGGTAACGCATGACCCCCCCTGTTGTCTAGCCACAAAAGATTTTTGCCAGATTTCCATTTCCGCCAATGTCAAAGCTTGAAATTGTAAAAAAAAATCGCGAAATGACTGTAACTGAAGTTTCAGAGTTACTTCCCGTTTCTGCGCGACAAGTGCGCAACTGGATCAAAGAAAAAGGCTTACCCGCTCGCGATTCTGAGCGTGGGAAAATCCTCAACTGGCACGAAACGTTAGACTGGTATATAACTCACATCGCTGGATTTAGCGGAAATCGCGGAAATCGTTCCGCGCAATTGCCCGAAAATTTGCCAGAAAGCGAGCAGGAGACGTATGAAGAGGCTTTAACTCGAAAGACGCGAGCGGAGGCCGATCTTAAGCAGCTCATTCTCGCGCGTCAACGGGCCGAAGTGGTCGCGATATCGGATGTTGAGCGTGCAGTTGCCAGGTCAAACAAGTCGATTCAGACGCTCATACAGGCGTTCCCGGCAGCGCTGGCCCCACAACTGCTCGGCATGGACGACCGAGCGAAGGTCTTCGCCCTGCTGCAGCGCGAGTGCAATGCGCTCCTGACGAACCTGACGGCGATTGACGCGATTGTGGAGGCTGAGGTGGTCGAGGATGCCGACGATGCGGAAGCAGAAGAATAACGGACAGTCGTTATGAGCGCCGCGAGCAGCTCACTCTATTCCACAACCAGCGAAGGGCTGAGTGCCCTCCGAAGAGCCTTCCGACGGGCGCATCTCATGTATAAGCCTGCTCCGATCCTCTCGCTCTCAGAGTGGGCTGACCGTTACGCGTTTGTCCCGCCAGAGTCTGGCGCGATGCCCGGGAAATTTCGCACGTCATTTGCGGAGTACCAGCGCGGCATCCAGGACGCCATTACGGATCCGGGCATCGAGACCGTCGTCCTGATGCTGTGCGCACAGTCGGGCAAGAGTCAGATACAGCTCAACACCATCGGCTATTACACCCACTGGGAGCCATCTCCCATGCTGGTCGTCCAACCGAGCCAGCACGAGGCCGAAAAATTTTCGAAGAACCGCATCGCCAAGATGATTCGAGACACGTCCGTGCTGCGGGATATCTACCCGCCAGCACGATCCCGTGATTCTGGAAACACCCTGCTCAATAAAGAGTTCCCAGGCGGCGTGCTGGTCATCGCCAGCGCCAACTCACCGGCCAGCCTGTCGTCCATGCCGATCCGCATTCTGCTTCCGGACGAGGTGGACCGCTACGAGGCATCCTCCGGCACCGAAGGCGACCCTGTTGACCTGGCTGAAAAGCGGACGACGAGCTTTTGGAATCGCAAGATCGTCATGGCGTCTACCCCGGCGTTCAAGAACCTTTCGCGCATCGAGAGCGGCTACGAGGCCAGCGACAAGCGCCGTTACTACGTGCCGTGTCCGCACTGCGGAGCGATGCAGCAGTTGCAGTGGAAGCGCATGCAATGGAAGACGCAGGTGGTCAGCGAAACCAGTCCGCAGCGGCTGACCGACTGGTGGTATGTTTGCGAGAACGGCTGCGAGATTCGTGAGCGCCACAAGCACGAAATGATTCGCCTGGGCGAGTGGCGCGCCACCGCGCAGAGCCACGACGGCAAGACGGCTGGGTTTCACCTGAACGCGCTCTACTCGCCCTTTCTCGACTGGAGCAAGATCATTCAGGAGTGGCTCGCCGCACAGCATTCGCTGGAGCGCTTGAAGACGTTCGTCAATACGCGCCTGGCGGAGACGTGGGAGATTCGCGGCACCGGGGCCGACCTGCACGCGCTCGAATCGCGTAAAGAAAACTACAGTGAGCTGGTCCCGGACGGCGTGCTCTTTCTCACGGCTGGCGTGGACGTGCAGGACAACCGGCTGGAAGCTTCTGTTATTGGCTGGGGCATCAACGAAGAGCGGTGGGTAATCGATCACGCCGTCTTCCCGTCGGCTGCGCATCCTTGCCTGCCCGATCCGTCACTGCCGGAGAGCGACTCGCGCAGTCCGTGGGCATCGCTCCGCGAGTATCTCCTGCAGGACTGGAAGCATGCCTCCGGACTGGAGATGCGCGTCTCCTGCGCGATGATCGACTCCGGGGGTCACAATACGGAGCGCGTCTACGATTTCACGCGGCGGCACGAGCTGCGCCGGTGGTATGCAATCATCGGTCGAGGAGGGATTGGGAGGCCGCTTGTCAACTCGGGCACCCGCGTCGGCCCGTTCCGCACTTTGCTCTTCACGGTCGGCGTGGACACCGCAAAGGAAGACATCTTCACCTCGTTCCGCACACAGCAGGAGGGCGCGGGATTCTGCCACTTCAACTCCGATCTACCGACCGAGTATTTCCGTCAGGTCACAGCGGAGAAGCTCGTCGCGCATAAGGAAAACTTTGTCTCCACGCTGCGCTGGGAGAAAACCAGCGAGCGCAATGAGGCGCTGGACTGCTTTGTTTACGCCCGCGCTGCTGTGGCCGCGCTCCGGCCCAACTTCACGCGGCTCAAGCGCAATTTTGACCGCGCAGTTGCTGCGCAAAGGCCGTCCGAAAAAGCTGCGCAAACCACTCCCGAAAAGCCGTCGTCCAGCGCAACCAAAGCGCCTGTAGTGGCGCTCGACATTCGTGCACTGCCAGAGGTTTCGATCCCCGTGCAGCCCACACCAAAGCCTCGCCGGACCAGCGTCGCGGACCAGCTTCGGAGTCGTTTGCGCTGAAAATTGCGCGATTTTTTCGCTCTATTGCAGGGTGTGGTCATGGGAACGCTTCCCAACCCGGCCACACCCCTCGCGCAGTTCTACGATTCCGATATCCCCTTGGAGCCGACACAGCTTCGCGCCGGGGATTCGTGGAACTGGATTCGCCAATTTCTCAACTATCCCAGCGCGATTTACACGCTCAGCTACATCCTGAACTCGCCGACGGGTCGCTTTGTTTTTCCCGCGGGATCGATCACGCCGGATGCTTCCGGCGTCGCGTTTCTTGTGCAGCTTTCTCCCACACAGACGGCACCAGTCGTGCCAGGCATCTACGACTTCATCGCTGTGCTTACTGATGCTTCGGCTACGCCGCCGCAGCAGGTCACACTCGCGTTGCAATCCGTCAATGTGCTGGCCAACATCGCAGGCGCAACGGGCGGCGTAGACACGCGCAGTTTCATCAAGAAAACGCTGGATACCATCGAGGCTGCAATCGCGGGCAACACGCGTCCAGATATTCAGGAGTACATGATTAACGGTCGGCAGATTCGCAAGATCAGCCCGATTGAGCTGGAAAAACTGCGCGCCACTTACCGCGAAGCATACAAGGCCGAGCAACGTGCCGCTGGCATGTACACCGCGCCGCGTGGCATCGGCTTCCGCATTCGAGGCTCACGATGAATCGAGAAAATCCTGAAAACGAAAAGCGAAATTTTTCACTTGCCGTCGCATGTGTCTTTGCATGGCTGCTGATCGAAATGTTGCTGGGAGTGGCATGGAAGGTGGTCGCGCATGGCTCGCATTGAACCACTGGACTTGTCCGAGGCTCGCGCCGCGATGGTCGAAGAGCGCTCGCTTACCAGCGAAAATTTCATGTATGCGCAATCCGGCAATGGCACCGGATGGGGCGGATTCACCAGCGCCAAGCTCGGCAGGCTGACCGAGGACTGGCCATCTGTTTCGCGATCGATGGATCAGGATTTGATGATCGACCTGCGCCGTCTTCGCGCGCGCGCACGCAACCAGTCGATCAACTCCCCCTGGGCGGCAAAGTTTCTGCAGCTTGTGCGCTCCAACGTCGCAGGCGAACACGGCGTCAAGCTGGTGTTCAAAGTTCCCCACTCTTCCTCCACGAGCGATAACCCACTCTTGGACGACAAAGCCAACCAGGAGCTTACGCGCGCGTGGCGCGAGTGGGGCAAGCGCGGCTCCTGCACTGTTTGCGGGCGATACAGTTGGCGTGAGCTGCAGCGGCTCATCTGTGAGAACGTCGCTCGCGATGGCGAGCAGTTTCTGCGCAAAGTCTACGTTCCCAAGTCTGTCAATCCCTTTGGATTTCAGCTTCAGTTGATCGACGCCGACCAGGTGGACGACAACTACAACCAGCTTGGAGCGCCGAACCGAAACCAGATTCGCATGGGCATCGAGGTGGATGGCAACCAGAAGCCGCTGGCCTATTACCTCTTCGACGGCAATCCTTACGAGTCGTACTCCGTCGGCAATCGCATCCGCGTCCCGGCGTCGCAGATCATTCACTTTTTCATCTCGCATCGCACAGGGCAAACGCGCGGCTATCCATGGTTTGCCCCCGCGATGAGTCAGTTGAACATGCTCGATGGCTACTTTTTCGCGGAACTCACGGCGGCACGCATCTCGTCGTCTGTGGTCATGTCTATCGAGAGCGATCCAAACTCCCCCGCCGAGGCATTCACCGGCGACGGCCTGAACGCAGACGGCTCCAAGGCAGTCGATATTGGCTACGGCAAAGCAATCGAGATGCCGACGGGGCAGCACCTTGCCAATCACACGCCGCAGCATCCGGGGTCTGCCTTCGCGGACTTCGTCAAGCAGTCTGGGCGTGGAATTGCCTCTGGCATGAACGTCAGCTACCACAAGCTCTGCAACGACCTGTCGGGCGTGAATATGTCCAGCGGTCGCCTGGGCGAGCTGGAAGAACGCGACTTCTGGCGCGAGATTCAAACCGAGTTGATCGACGACTGTCTGGAGCCGATCTATGAGGCGTGGCTGTCGTCGGGGCTGCTCACGGGAGCCATCGGGCTATCAGTTGCGGATAAATCGCGATTTCTCGGCCAGTCGTTGAAGTGGGAACCGCGCCGCTGGCCTTGGGTCGATCCGCTCAAGGACGTGCAGGCAAGCACGCTGATGGTGCAGAACGGCTTTGAAACGAATGAGTCGATCTTGAACAGCCACGGGCGCGATCTTGCCGAGGTCTATCACCAGCGCAAGCGCGAGCAGGACTTGGCCGACGAACTCGGACTGCAGTTCGGCACGGATATTCGCGGACGTGGCAACTCCGAGGTCAACGCCGGGCCGGACACTGTGGCGGAAGACCCGGAGGAGCCAAACAACGAACCCGAAAATGCGCAGGAAAAGCCGGTGGCAACATCGGCTCCTGCCAAGGTCAACAAACCACCCAAACCGACCGCGCGGCCGAAACAGGCCCCGGCGACATCGACTCCAAAGAGCAGTTGAGGTGCACCATGCGTATCTTCGCCACCGTCGTAAAGAAAGTGGACTGGTCCGGCACCCCCGGAGCAAATTGGCAAACCCAGCTTTGGCTCTCATCCTTTGGCCAGCACGGGTTGAACGCCTCAATTATGGTCAATCTGGCCGCTGGGGCAGAGCTGGAAGACGCTGAGGTGGGCGATGTCGTCTGCCTCGATCTGACCACCCCCGCATCCCGGCTCAACTGAGCCGAGCTGAGGACGAAATGCCATACGTGAGGCGCGTCTTTTGCCAGAACCGTGTCAGGCTCTTCGGCTTCCTGTGGAAGGTTCCTTGCTCAACCTACCTCCCGGCGAGCGCCCGAGTGTGTCCCTCATGTGGCGCGGCAGTCCCTCCGCTGCGCGATCTCTATGTGCGCCCGGCACCGGTCCGTGTTCCCGGGCCACCACGGTGAAATGCCCCCATGCTTCTCCTTGAACTTAAACCCCGCTGAAATTTGCGGGGTTTTTTCATTCGCGGCGATAGTCGCGGTATGGCCGAATCAAAGACAACCGAAAAAGCCCCGATCTGTTTCCGCGATGCGCAGCTTGAGGCCGTGGAAGCAGCCGCAGACGCCACTCGCGCCGAGGGCGATGCAGTCACGCCACTGCGAAAGTCCGGCGCAGACCCCGGCCGATTTCGGTTGGTTGCCTCCACCGACGCACCAGTGCCCATGTGGGGAGTGCCGGAGGTGCTGAAGCACGGCCCGGAAAACATCCGTCTCGCGCGCCTGAACACCGGCAAGATGCCACTTCTCTACAATCACGACCGCGACGCGCTGCTCGGCATCGTCGATAAAGGCGAAGTTGTCGGGGGCAAGCTGCTGGTTGAGGGCCGATTCTCGGCCAATCCAGAGGCGCAGCAGAAGCGCCGCGACTACGACGACGGCATCCTGACCGGCGCATCGATTGGCTATCGCATTCACGCGCTCAACCGGCACACCGACGGTGACGGGCGCACCACACTGCGCGAGGTAACGGACTGGGAGCCGCTGGAAGCCACGCTGGCAACCGTCGGAGCCGATCCTGATGCAGGATCACGCACAGCGTCCACAGAGTTTGAGGTTGAGATCACGGAAATTCGGACCGTGCTCGATCCCGAAGAGAAACCCAACCCGAAAAATTCAACTGAGGAGAAACGCATCATGGCAGAAGTCAACGTGGGAGAAAATCGAGCCGAAGTCGAGCTGAAGCGCACGCAGGAGATTCTTGCCATCGCTGCCGATCCCGACTACTCGCGCTTTGTCACGCCGGAAGAGACGCAGCGCGCGGTGCGCGAAAACACTTCCGTCGAAGCCTTCCGAAGCGGAATCGTCCGGAAGATCGTGGACGAGAACAAGGCCTCCAAGGTGGGCACCGTCGGCGCAAAAGTCTTCGCCGAGGCCAGCGAAAAGGACCGCAAGCGCTACAGCGTCGCTGGATTCGTCCGGTCGATGGTCAATCAGGCGCGCCCCGGCACCTTCGGCCAGGACTACGACGCGAGCTTTGAGCGTGAAGTCTCCAACGCCATCGCCAAGCGGCTTGGCCGCAGCACTCCGGGCGTCTTCATTCCGGCCAGCACCTTCCAGCTCGGCGAGCGCGCACTCGGCACCACGGGCATCGCCGCTGGTGCGGGCCAGTTGGAGATCACCTCCGAATCCTCTCTCGTCAGCACAATCACGTCTCCCAACGTGATTGAGATGCTGCGCAACCGTCCTCGCTGCGTGCAGCTCGGCGCGCAGACGCTGGGCGGTCTGGACAGCGTCGTCCGCATTCCCCGGCAGGACACGGCAGGATCGTGGAACTGGGTGGGTGAGGGCGCGACGGTTTCGCCGAGCGACCTGACCACGGACTTTGTTTCCGTGCAGCCCCGGCGCGGCTCCACGCAGAGCGCGTTTGACACGCAGTTGCTGGCCAGCAGCTCTCCGGATGTGGAAGCTCTGGTCCGTGCCGACTTCAACAAAATTCGCAACCTCGCCATCGACTATGCCGCGCTCAACGGCCCAACCGGTGGGCCGGGACCCAGCGGCATTCTGAACGCCACCGGTCTGGCTATCATCGCGCCCACGGGCACGGTGAGCGCCTACACCACGGCCAAGATGCTCTGCTGGGCCGACGTGACCAACTTCGAAGAGACCGTGGCCGCTGCCAACGCAGACACCGCGACCTCTGGCTGGATGGTCACGCCTGGCATCCGCAAGGCGCTCAAGAACACGCCCATGTTTGCTGCGGGCTATGCTCAGCCGATCTGGATGCCGGGCAAGCGCGACCCCAACGGCATCGAAGAGGGTCCGATGGGCTACAACGCGGGCGTCACCAACCAACTCCCGCAGAATGGCGCTCTGAGCGGTTACACCGGCCCCGGACTGCACACGGCCATCTTCGGCGACTGGTCTCAGCTCATCTTCGCGGACTGGGGAGCGGTCGAGGTGATCTACGATCCGTACACCCAGGCTGCGAGCGGAGCAATCGTGCTCACGATGTCTTCGCTGCATGACGTGATGATCCGCCACATCGCGGCGTTTGTCGCTGCGACGCAGGTGGCAACCGCCTAAACCGGGCGAGTCCCACAACCGGGCGAGTGCGCGCAGAGCGCGTATCTCGCCCAACCATTTTCGGAGGAAGCATGGCAATCCCCGTCAAGCAAACCGTTCTGGCCGTCGCCCTCATCAACATGCTGGTGGACGGCGAGCCAGTCGCGGCAGGCGAAAAGGTAACTCTCCCGCTGCGCGATTTTCGCTATCTCAAAAACCTTGGGCGGGTGAAAGAGGCCAGCCTCTACACGCCCCCTGCACAGCCTGTGGCAGCCGCGAAGGGAAGCAAGTAAGTGTTCGGAGATGCCGATCTGCCGGTCTTTTTCAACGACTTCGGCGTTCCGGTTGTGTGGAATAGCGAACCGGCCACGGTCGGCATTCTCGACACAGAGATGAACGTCTACGCGCACGGCGGAGGGCCGGGGGATTTTGAAACCAGCCTGCTGCTGCTGCGCATTCCGTATAACAGCTTCTCGGGCGTTCCACAGCCGGGCGACCCCATCACGGTCAATGGCGTTCCCTACACTATTCTGTCTCAGCCTGAACAAAAGGATCAGCAGATTCTGGAATTCTATCTCAAAGAGGCGTAATCATGTCCAAAGGCGTCAACAACGTAACCGTGCTCGGCTATGTGGGCCGCGCTCCCGAGGTCAAGGCAACGCAGTCGGGTGCGCTGGTCGCAACGTTCTCCCTCGCGACCAACGAAAAGCGCAAGAAAGACGACCAGTGGGTAGACGCCACCGAATGGCACAACATTGTCGCCTTCGGGAAGCTGGCCGAGGTTATCCGCGAGTTTGTGCGCAAAGGGTCGCACCTCTACATCTCCGGCAGGCTGCGCACCGTGAGCTGGGACGACAAAAGCGGCGTCAAGCGCTACCGCACGGCGATCCACGCCGATGAGATCATCCTGCTCGACAGCAAAGAAAACGGCGCATTCAGCGAGCCGCCGACAGATGCCTATGCGGGTGACTTCTGATGCCTGCGCAAACGCTCTGGACGCAGGCTGCAACCGCGATTCTGACGGCTCTGAACGCCCCCGGTTCGCCTGCCACGGCCTACCGCGCGCGGTATGAAGCCATCGCGCAGGCGCAGACGGCGTTCAACCTGTTTCCCACCAAAATGGCCGTCAAATACAGCGGAGCCAACGACAGTGCAGAGGTGGAGGCGACCTTTGTGGTGCGAGCGTACACCAGCGCGACCACACAGGTCGATCTGGTCGCCGATCCGTTGGTGGCCTGGGCGTGGCAGCAGTTGAGAATCGATCCCACGCTGGGCGGCGTGGCGACGGATGCCTACATCACCGATATCGAGATGGGATACGTCGAAAAGACTTCGAGCGATCAGATTTGCGTGGATATCTCGATCTGCGTTGAGATGCAGGTAGGGCGAGACGATCCCACACTCAATAAGATGCTCGGGGCCAATCTGTAACTGAAAAGAGGACCGCATGGCTGTTACTCCACACAAAATTGCCGGGTACAAAGCGCAACTCGCGTATGTGGTCGCGGGTGTCACAACTGTCGTCGCCGGTCTCACGGACCTTTCGGGCAAATTCACTGCCGAGGCGATGGACGCAACCGACCACGGCGGCGGGGGGTGGAAGTCCAGCGAGGCTGGTCTGCTGCACTTCAGTGGGACGGCGAAGCTCCAGTTCATCGAGGGCGACACCACGCAGCAGTTTCTGCGCAGTCAACTTCTGGCGCAAGCTCCGTTTGAGATCACCATGTTTCCTGAGCAGACCGCAGCGGGAACGGGCGAAGACGCCTACCAGGGCAGCGTCATCATCACAGACTGGTCGTTCGACGCGAAGAACACGTCGCTGCAGGATGTCACGGTCACGCTGGAAGGCGCTGGCGCATTCACGGTGATCTCGCAGTAAGCGCAAAGGCGATCCGCTCAGCTTGCTGGGCAGAAAGAGGCAACAATGGCTGTCACTCCGCACAAGATTGCTGGATACAAGGCCCAGCTTGGCTATGGCGTCACGGTCGGGGGCGTCACCACCTATACCATCGTCGCGGGTCTGACGGACCTTTCGGGCAAGTTCACAGCCGAGGCGATGGATGCAACCGACCACGGCAGCGGGGGATGGAAGTCCAGCGAGGCTGGTCTGCTCCACTTCAGCGGCACGGCAAAGCTCCAGTTCATCGAGGGCGACACCACGCAGCAGTTCTTGCGCAGCCAACTACTCGCGCAAGCTCCGTTCCAGATCACGATGTATCCCGAGGTGTCCGCTGGATCGACCGAAGATGCCTACCAGGGCAGCGTCATCATCACAGACTGGTCGTTCGACGCGAAGAACACGTCGCTGCAGGACGTCACGGTCACGCTGGAAGGCGCTGGCGCATTCACGCTGATCTCGCAGTAATCCGTTCTTTGGGCACCGGGGCTGACTCCTGAGACGGCCCCGGCTTTTTCCGTAACGAGGTGGTTATGCTCTCACGCAAGCCGATTTATATCGATCTCGACCGCAGGCGCGAGATTGTCTTCAATCTCAATACAGAAATTCTGATCCGCGAGGAAGGGAAGGGCGCGTCCAGCCTGTGGGAGTCGATTGGCGTTGAGACGGACCCGGAAACGGGAGAAGAGAAAAAGCTGCTCGATGTCAACCTCGAAAACCTCCGCGTCTACCTGTGGGCTGCGCTCTTCGAGGATGCGAAAAAACATGGCGAGATGCTGACCGTCGAGGATGTCGGCGCGATCCTCACGCATCGCAAATACGTCACAGAAGCCGTGCTTCGGATCACGGAGGCTCTGCGCCTCTATTACGGAGACGACGAGGGGGAAGCCTAAGCCCTGAGCGCAAAAAAAGGCGCTCGGGGCGCTCCCGCAGACCATCCTTCACATGGGAAGATTGCTTCCGTGTGCTCTGCGGCGAGATGGGCTTTTCCCGCTCCGAGTTTTACCAACTCACCTATTGCGAACTGCGCCTCATTCTGGAGGGCCGCGAGCGCGTCCAGCGCCGCGAAGCCGAAGTCAGGCGCTACGAGCAGGCGTGGAAGATCGCGTGGCTCCTCGCGCCGCATGCCGACCCCGACAAAGACCCGCTGACGCCGGAAAAGATTCTTGGACTGCCGGAGCGCAAGTCGCGCCGCGTCCGCAAGGGCAGCGTGGTCGAGTCTTTTGACGCGTGGCTGGCTGCGCGCGAGAAGCGCAAAGCCAAAGAGTCCGCGCAGCCCGCACAACCAGCTTTGCAGGAGGGTGAACCATGAGCAATGGCGTAGTGATCCAGATCATCGGCAAGGATGACACCGGCGAGGTGGTGAACGCGATCAAGCGGCACCTGGACGACCTGAAGACGAAAGCTGCGGAGACCAGCAGCTCGATGGGCAGCATCGGCGGTGCGATGCTTGGCGGCTTGCAGGCAGCCGGAATCTACATCGGCTTGCAGCAGGTGGTGGGCGGATTCAAGCAGATGATTAGCTCATCGGCTGCGCTGGGCATGCAGATGAGCCGCCTGTCGGAGATGACGGGCATCAGCGTGCAGACGCTCAGCTCGCTGCGCTACGCCGCGCAGATGAGCGGGACCAGTTTCGATTCCTTCATTCGGGGCGTCATTCATCTCTCGCAATTGATCTGGGAGTGGCAGCACGGCCTCTCCACGGCTCGCTACGCTTTTCAGGCGCTGGGAGTCAGTCAGAAGGAGATGGCCGCAACCGGCGGCGACCTGAACAAGGTGCTGGCGCTGCTCGCCGATAAGCTCCACGCCATGCCGAGCGGCTATCTGAAGCTTGCTGGCAGCGAAGGGATACTCGGGCGCATGACCAAGGATCTGCTGCCGGTGCTGGAGCAGGGCAGCGACGGACTGCACCGTATGGGACTGGAAGCACGCGACGCAGGTGTGCTGATGGACGCCAACGGCACCGAAAAAATGAAAGAGATGTTCCAGGCCAGTCAGCAGCTACATAGTTCCCTACTGGGGCTGGGCATGGCATTTAACGCGCTCGCCGATCCTACTTTAGCTAAATGGGCAGATGGGTTGACGGCAGAGATTCAGGATATGCGTGGCTCTTTCATTGGCTACGCTGAGGAGGCCGCTGGCGGCTGGTTAATGTCGATGTCGGGAGATAGTTCCTTTTCAAAAGGCGCGGCTCAGCAACTCTTCAACGCTGGCTCGCGCCGAGTCGAAAAAGGGAACTCTGCGTTGTCTCCGCAGCCCGCGACCGACAAGCCAAAGGCCAACGCGGCCTTAGCCTTCGATCAGAAGTCGGGCGCGGAACGCGCCAGCGGCGAAGTTCGCGCGGCCACCATGCGCGCCCAGCTTGCCGAGGCCGAGGCGCGGTTGCAGGTTGCCCGCGCCCGCAGCTTCGCTCAAGAGAAGCTCGCCATCCTCGAAGCGCAGCACCACGCGCAGCTCGTCACCGACCGGCAATACTACGCGCAGCAGGCGGCCATCCAGCAGGCGGCGTACTCCGCTGAGCGCCAGACGATGCAGGAGCAGCAGGAGGCGCTGCGCAGTCAACTTGCCGCAGCGGAAAAGCACCACGGAGGCACCCCGCAGGAGCAGGAACAGCAACTCCAGCGCGTGAACGACCTCAAGCGGCAGCAGATTGAGCTTTCCCAGCGCCTGCTGGAGATTGACACGCAGCACGTGCAGAAGTCTGCGGAGCTGGCCGCGCAGCAGATCGAGGCCACGCGTCGGCAGCGGGAAGCCGTGCTGAGCATGGAGGCAGCGCTCGAAGAAGCGCGCGGAAAAGGCACCAGCGCCGCTCTGGCGAAGCTGAAGGACGCCGGTGACACCCAACGTCAGTCGCTCGTCACCGGAGGCGCTACGGCCCAGCAGCTTGCGGAATTCGATGCCTTGCAGAAGATCAAGAGCGCCAAAGTGCAGATTGCCGCGCTCGATCGCCAGCAGGAGCAGATTCGCCTGCGCGCCAAGATCGAAGAGGACAAGGTGCGCCAGCAGGCGCTCGCCGGAGCGGTGAGCCAGGAGCAGGCCGCGCAGCAACTGAACGCGCTGCGCCAGCAGGAAGCCCAGCAGCTCCAGACGCTCGCCGCGCAATATCAGCAGTTCGGCCAGACGGCGTTGCAGTCGCAGGCCGCCATCGCGGACCAGATCACGCAGACGATGCAGGCGATGCAGAAGTCGAGCGCGGCAGCCAATCAGACGCTGGGAACCTACGCCGGCGAGGGGGAAAAGATCGCGCATTCGATCTTTGACCCCATGTTCAGCGCCAGCACCAAGTGGAAGCAGGACTGGAAGACGATCTCTGACGGGCTGGTCAGCGACCTTGGCCAGCTCATGGAGAGCAAAGTCTTTGGCTACCTCTTCGGAGATCCGCAGGGTCGCGGCGGACGTGGCCTTTCCGGTGGAAGCTACAAGGGCAACATCACGTCGCCCTTCGGGCAGCCGGGCGCGACGGCTGGGGGTGTCTTGGGCAGCTTGCTGGCGCACATGCACCACGGGAAAAAGGCATCTACAACGCCGGGAGTTGCTTCTGGCCATATAGGTGTTTTGGGCCATCTCTTAGGCCACTTTCACCACGGGAAAAAGCTATCGAGTCCAGCAGTTCCCTCCCCGACTGGACCGGGCCAGAAACAGCCGTGGGGGCTGCATGGCATGAACGAGCTTGGGAAGCTCTTTGGCCATCATCACAAAGGGACGCAGGCCGTGAGCAACGGCGGTTACAGCAAGGGCGCAGGCGCAATTCCCACGGCGGCATCGTCGATCATGCAGATGGCGAAAAAAGGCACCGGAGGAGGGGGTGGCGTGGAGGTCATCATCAACAACACTGGCGCTCCGGTGCATGCCGCCAGCGCCACTAGCTCACTTATCAGCGAGATGGAGAAACAAGTCATCAACATTATGCTGAACCAGTTCGCCACCAATGGACCGGTCGCGCAAGCGTCTCAATCTATGACTGCGGGTATGAGCTTTGCGTGAGGGCTTACGCAGGACGCTGCGGCTGCGCGGGCTGAGACTGCGTAGCCGTGTTGGGCTGCGCACTCACGGCCCAGATCAGCGCGCCCACCCACCCCAACAGCGTCCATCCCAGAAACAGATTCAGGATTGCAACCCCTGCTGCATAGCGAGAGTCCTTGTAAGACGCGATAATGCAGGGGAGAAAATAAACAAGGAAGCCCAATATCCATGCACAGAACACAAGAACCCCAGCGAACACACTTTCTGCATCGTGGTGGGGGGCGATAAGCAGGGCAATCAGAATTTGCATGGTCATCTCCATTTCTAGCTGCGCGTGAGGGTGATTGTACCGCTGTTCCCGGCGCAGTCGCCGGATTCCACACTGAAGGTTCCTGTGATTATGTTGCCGCCGGGAGCAACGGTTCCCAAGATAAGCAGCGACCCATTATTGGTTTGGAGGGTGGCTGAGAGCGACGGGCCGATCACTGTGGCCTGGTAGGACGGAAGCGGAATGCTCGGCAGGCACGGCGAGTTAGCTATCTGCGCCGTCACGTTGAGGACGCCTTCCAGATTCGCCTGTCCCGGAGAAAAGCTGGCGTAGCTCTCCGAAGAGATATCTGCCGTCAGCGGGAAAGATTGCGAGCCTTCCATCGCCTGTCCCTTCCACGTGCCGACGAGTGAGCCGACGGGATAGCCATCCAGTGGGAGGGGCGTCGTTCCACTGGGAGAGCAGGCGGCAGAAGACCAACTCCCACTGAAGACTCCATTCGTCAGGGTTCCGCTGATGCTGATGCCCTGGCCGCTCAAGTTCACCGCTCCGGTGCTGCTGAGCGTCCCCCTCACATCGTAATACGAACCAATGCAGTTGCCATTGCCGTTGATGAGCAGCAGAATGCTACCGATAACCTTTCCGCTGGTCGTCGTAAAGGACGCGCCCATGACCGGGCTGTCGGGTCCATTGTTGCCTTGAAATCCCCAGTTGCCATTCATGCCAGTCTGTGCAGGAGTGGGTGACGGTCCGGGCGCTGGTGCGGCTGTATGGCCTCCGCATCCGGTGATCCAGAACGAGCACAGCAGGCTCAGCGCGCAGAGCGCAGCTTTCCAAGGGTGATTCATTGTTTTCCGCATCTTTCCGCCTTTCCCCGGCTTCAAAGCTGCGGCAATTCTACGCGGTCAACTTTTGATCCGCAATCCCTTCAGGTGCATTTTTTCCCAAGTTTCTTCCCAGATTCCCGCAAAGGATTCGTCCACCGCTTTCTGCACGTCAGCGTGCATGTGGAAGGCGTCACGCATCTTCACCTCCGGCACCATCCAATACATCGGCTTGATCTCGCGCGAATCCACCTGACGGCCCCAGATGGCCAGGTGACCGTCAATCTCTTCCTTCCAAAATTCATAGCCTTTCGTAATACGTTGAGGGCGAAGGGCGATTTGCCCTTTGCTTGTTGTTCCGGAATAGCGCCCGGCGACTGCTCCCAGCAGCGCGCGCGGGCGCAGCTCCTGCGGGATGATGGCGGATGGGCCACCAGCCAACATGCGCAGAAAGCGCGTGGGCACCGCAATATGCATGCTGCCCCCGTGCGGAACCTTTTCGCCGCCCGTCTCCTGCTTCACCATGTAATCGATGCCAGTCTTGCGGTTCTCCGTGGCCGTGTGAACATCGGCGATCTGACGCCGCGCCACCTTCAGCGCTGGCTTTATGCGGATGCCGCGCATGGTGAAGGTGTTGCGCAGCGTGAACTTATCCCCCAGCCCTCCGCGAACCTTTTCCTGTCCGGCTTTGGCGCAGAGCGTGAGCGTCTTGGCCAGCGCGAAGGGAAGATGCTGCTTTTCCAGCTCGTTGAGTCCGGCGATGGCTGCGGAGGCGTCTACTTTTGCGGTCAGAATCATGCTCAAGTTTGCCTCAATTTTTCATTTTCAGGGAAGGTTGGGGGGTGAGCACTCCGATCATCTTTCCGTGGATTTCCCGCCAGCCCACGATGGACTCTTCGCACTCCATCGAGATGGACACGATCCGCGACAAGATGGAGTCCGGATACGTGGCCACGCGTCCGCGATTCACCCGCGCCCGGCGAAGCTGGAAAGGAAACATCCGCAACCTGACGGCTGCGGACGTGCTGGCGCTGGAGCTGTTTGCCATGAACACCACACAACGTGGTGCGCTCGCCTTCTATTTTCCCAACCAGCTCTACAACGGCAGCTTTGAGATGCCACTGCCTGCGGGAACCGTGCTCAACTCGGCCTCGACCAACCCACCCTATCTGGTTGCGCCCGGATGGAACGGTGACCCGACTGGCGTCCTTGCGCCTTTTCTTTCCGAAGTCGTGAACGACACCTTTGTGCTGCCCGGCTCGGCCTCTCTCTGCGTCTCCACGGTGGACGGCTACTCCACGACGATCAGCGCCGCGTCCACGCTCTTTCAGGGGTTTATCGGTTCGGATGTTATCCCTGTTACCCCCGGCGAAGTCTATGCCATCACCGCACAGGTCTACTCCAATCTGGGCACTGCGGTCGATCTGGCAACCACCTCGCCGCAGGCGCAAATCCTTGCGCGGTTCCTGAGCAACGGCAGCCTGATTTCGCAGGTGGCAGACACGCTGGAGAACTACGGCGGCTCCCCGGCATGGGTCGAACACTACCTTTCCGCCACGGTTCCGGCTGGTGCAAATCAGATGCAGATTCTGCTCAGCCCACAGTTCACCACGAACGCCACCTTCACCGGCACGCTGGTCCTGAACGGCTTCCCGCAGTGGTTCTTTGACAGCGTGGCCGTCGCGCTGGTCACGCCCAATCAGCCGCTGGGCCGCATGGTTGGCTCGCAACCGCTGGGCTGCGCGGTGCGCTTCACCAAGCTGCCGGAGTTCAGCGATATGGGCTACGGCGGAGGCGTCAAGGTCTACGGCTGCAGCTTTGAGATTGAGGAGGTCTGACGGTGAGCACTGCATACTCTCCCATGGCCGTGCTCTCGCTGGCCGCGCAGCAGGACAAAAGCAAGCTTGCCAGCGGCGACGCTTTTATCATGCTTGTGGACCTCATCTGGAACGGCGAGCACACGCGGCTTGCGCGCAACCCGGACCCGGTGCAGTTTGACGCAGGCGACGGCAACGGCATCCAGACCTATCAGCCATTCGCCTTTGAGCTGGATATCAAGCAGCCCGGCGGCAACCAGCTTCCAACCATCCATCTGCACGCCTCCAACGTGCTCGGGTTGCTGCAATCGCTCATTGAGGCGTATGCGGGACTCGCCGGGGCCACCTGCAACCTGTATGTGATGAACACGGCGCAGCCAGCGGGCGAGCCTGCAGCGGCTTTTTCCACGACCGTGCTTTCCTCCAGTTCGACAGCGGAGCTTGTCACCTTTTCGCTCTCTGGCCCGTCGCCCATGCGCCAGCTTTTCCCGCTCTTTCTTTATCGCGGCGACGTATGTATGTGGGTAACCAAGTACAAGGGCAAGCAGTGTGGCTACACCGGCGCGCTCACCAGTTGCGATGGCACCTATGCGGGCGCAAACGGATGCACCGTGCATGACAACACCATCCGCTACGGCGCATTCCCTGGCATCGGAACCAACGGCATTGTGATTGCGAGCGCGATGCAATGAGCGACCGGCTGCCGTTCACGCTCTGGCATGACCTGGTCGGGCTGCCCTTTGCCGAAGGCGCGCGTGGGCCTGCGGCCTTTGACTGCGTGGGCGTGCTCTTTGAGATGCAGCGAAGGCTTGGGCGAAGCATTCCCGACTGCGCCAGCAACGCGGAGCTGCTGGCCGATGCGCGAAGACTGTGGACGCGTGTGACGGCTCCGCAGCCGGGCGACGCGGTGCTGCTCTACTCCAGCGAGCCTCTGTGGCATCTCGGCATCGTCACGGATATCTCGCCCAAGCCGTGGTTCCTGCATGCTTACCCGAAGACGGGCGTGATTCGCTCGCGCCTGGACCGCTTTCCATGGAAGAACCAGATCGAGGGGTATTACCGATGGACGCAATCGTAATTCAGACGCCAGAGCTGGCCGCGAACCCGGGCGTGATCGTCCGGGACGACGGCATGATCCGCGTCATCGAGAATATCAACCCGCTCGACCGCACGCAGCGGCGCGTGCAGACGCTGCCATGGCTGGCCGTCGAGACGGTGGCCGAGGCCGTGGACCGCGCAGGCATGGATGCGGCGCAATACATTGTCAGCCAGAACGGCGTGGTGCTCAGCGCAGAGGAGTTGCAGCGCGTCTTTGTGGTGCGCAACGCTTCGCTGGTCTGCCTGCCGGTGGCCATGGGCGGCGCGCTCAAGGGCGCACTGGGCCAGATCGTGATGTTTGCGGCAGTGCTGGCCGTTGCAGGCGCGATCTTTGTCTTTACGCCTGCCTCCTTTGGGCTTTCGCTGGCCATTGCGCAGATCGGTGGCGCAATCGTGAGCTTCACGCTGGCCATGCTCGCGCCTGGCGTGCAGTCGCCCTCGTTCAGCATGACCTATGACCCCACCGGGCCAAAGAGTCTGGCGCAGGCGGGCACGCCGCTCCCGAAGGCTTACGGAACGATGGGCTGGGGCGGCAACTGCATCTCCAGTTACGTGCAGTACGCTGGGCAGAAGGGATTCATCTACGCTCTGTACTGCTACGGCTTCGGGAAGGCCAGCTCGATCAGCAATATCCTGCTGAACGGCAAAGCCATCTCCACTTACGAAAACACAAATTATTTCATCCGGTACGGAACCAACGGCGACTCTGTCGCTTCTATTGGCACCACGTTCTACTCCTGCACCGGATCCACGCCGCCCACCATCACCATCTCGATTACCGGCAATGGCACGGGAGCGTCGGCCAGCGTGACGTGGCTAGAAGCTGGGGGCGTGTGGGGTCCAACCTTGAACATTGTGGGTGGCTCGGGATACACCACCGCGCAGGCCACTGTGACCATCGTCTCCAACGGAGCGTCGGGGTATGTCTCTGGAACGAACACATACAACTGTTCGATGGGGCAGACCGCTATCGATGGATTCCAGCGCACGGTGAACGGATGGCCGCAGGAGACGGAGCTGCTCGTCTCCGCTGGTCCGGTGATCGTGCCGGGTACCGGGACAGACGTGCAGGGTCTGGACGTGACCATGAAGTTTCCGAGCGGGCTGTATCACATCAGCGCGCATGGAAATTACGTCCCTATCCGCATCAGCTACAAGCTCGAAGTTTCGCCGCACGGCACAAACACTTGGTCCACTCCGCTTTTTCCGCGCTGGGTCGAGCCAATCTTCAAGCAGGGGCAGGCGGGGGAACTCTTCTGGCCGCAGTGGGTTTGCCTTCCTACGGATCGATTTCGCGGAACCGGGATCTGCTACGCATTTGACGATGGTCCACACAATCCCGGAGACAAAGCCACTTTCGTCGAGAACGTGGACGTATATGACTGGGAAGGCAACGAGACGACGGAGCAGGCGACATTCCAAGGGGAGTGGCAGCCATGCGACCCCAACCTAGGCTTCCAGCAGGTCACGGGATGGTGGGGTGGCTATCGCGTCCTGAAAGACTCCATCCAGAACGCGTTCTTTGACACGGTGAGCATCTACGGGCTGAGTCCAGGTCAATGGGATGTGCGCGCCACCAAGATTGGCTATCAGGAGCCGGGGCAGTCGTGGGTAACCGCGGACTCAACCGACAGCCACTACGTCACCGATATCTGGCTGTGGAACGTGAATGAGATCACGCTCAGCGACCTTGCTTATCCCAACATGGTGCTGATTGGCGTGAATGCGCTGGCCAGCGGCCAGCTCAACGGCACCAATCTCCAGCTCACCGCGACCATCACGCACACGCTGGGCGAAGATACGGTGTTGCCGGCGCAGCTCGCAGGCTTTGAGACAGACAACCCAGCTCTGGTTGCCTACGACGTGCTCACCAATCCGCTCTATGGCATGGCCGTTCCGGCCTCGCAGATCGACATTCCCGCCTTTGTGGACTGGGCCGAGTTCTGCGACGAATCTGTGACGAATCAGGATGGTAGCACCGCGCGTCGGTTCGTCTTTGCCGGCGTCTTTGACCAGAAGGGCGACGCCTGGAAGACGCTCCAGATGATCGGCAACATGAGCCGCGCGACCGTGATCCAGTCCGGGATGCGCTACACCGTAGCCATCGACGCTCCGGGCGAGCCGGTGCAGATCTTCACCGTTGGCAACATGACGCGCGACTCCTTCACTGAGACATGGGTCTCGCTCGACGATCGCGCCGTGGTGATGGAGTGTACCTTTGCCGACGCCGCCCGCAACTGGCGCACAGACCTGCCGGTGACTGTGATGACCTCGGCGGCCATCAATAATCCGGTGGGCGCAAAGACGGTGCGGACTCAGTTGCTCGGCTGCACCTCGCGCGATCAGGCCTATCGCTGGGCCTACTTCCACCTGCTCAGCACGCAGCTCTGCCTGCGCAGCGTGGACTTCCGCGTCAACGTCGAGGCGCTGGCCTGCGAGATTGGCTCGCTGATCGGCGTGCAGACGGACGTGACGCAGTGGGGCACCGGCGGACGCATCCTTGCAGGCTCCACGCTGGAAACGCTCGTGGTGGACCGCGACGACCTCACCTTTACCGCAGGCGCTGGCTACACCGTGGCTGTCTCGCATCCGGTGGTCCAGCGCGGCACCGCGACCGTCTCTGCCGTCAGCGGAACCACGCTGACCATGACGGCCAATCTGCCCGCAGGACGCATTGTGAAGGCCGTGGACGCGGCCGGAAACGAGTACATCGTCAACGGCTACACGGCAAACACCATCACGGTGGATACGCTGCAACCGCTGGCATCGACCGTGCCGCCTGTGTCTGGCACCGTGCTCACGCTCTATGACCAGAACGTGATTGACACTGTGCTGGTGACCGGATGGACGCCAGGCGTCGGCAACGGCACGCTGAGCATTGCGTCAAACTCATTCTCCGCCATCCCGACAGCAGACTCCGCCTGGGTATATGGCCAGAGCAGCGGATCGATGCCTGCCAAGCTCTTCCGCGTGCTCAGCATTCGGCGCAGTGGCGATCTCGAAGTCGAGATCAAGGCCATCGAGTACAACCCGCTGCTCTACGTCGATCCGGTGCCGAACTACGGGACGCCCATCGGCATTCCAAACACAGACGCGACCGTCAGCGACCTCACGCTTACGGAAGTCTTTCAGCAAGGCCTCGCGACCGGAAATCTGGAGTCAGCAACGATTGGCGTGAGTTGGGTCAATGGCAACAAGTCCGTCGGTGGCTTGGTGCGCATGCGTGTGCAACCGGTGGACGGCCTGCAGAACGACCTGATGAACCTGCTGCCGGACACTGACCTGCAGAACGGCGCAACCTACTGGGGCGACCAGTACCCGGTCAACTCTTTCTGGGAGATTCAGTACAACAAGACGCTCGCGGACAACGCTTTCACCTTCACGAATGGCACCGGAGCAGCCTACACCGTTCCGGCTGCGCCGTCGTCCGATCGCTGCTATCCGGTTCCGGTGATCGGTGGGCAGCAGTACACGCTCAGCGCGTATTTTGACGTGTCGCAGGTGACCGGAACCGGCACGGGCCTCTACGTCTGGGATGCGGCGACGGGCGCACAGGTGGCCTATCTGACGCCTGCAGGTGGCTCGGCTCCGGGCCGGTACAACGTTACTTTCACGGTTCCGGCGGCGACCAGCGCAGTGGTGCTCGATCCTTTCCTCGGCACCGCGACGATTGCTGCTGGCGCTTCCGTGGTGATTGCGCAACCGATGCTGCAATCTGGCGCGGCGATGACAGATTATCTGCCCGGCGGCGTGCCGACTGCGCCAGGGGAAAGCGGCTGGCAGGTGATCGATTACGTCGCCAACGGCAACAGCACCTCGTTTGTGGGCACAATCGGGGTGACTTACGCGGTCGAGGTCACGGGCATCGACGCTGCGGGAAATCAAGGCTCCACGCCAGCCATCGCGTCCATTGCAGTGCTCGCCAACACGAATGCGCCCCCGGCTCCCGCGACGGTGAGCTGCGCGCAAGTGGGCAACACAAACGTCCTGAGTTGGAGCGCGGTCGCTGGCGCATCCTCGTATCAGGTCTATTACCGCGACACGACGGATTTCTTCGCGCTGTCGAAGCCTGCGTTGCTCTATTCCGGCACTGCGCTCACCTGGACGGACACGCAGGTCCGCACGGGCGTCTACATGATCTTTGCCGTCGGGCCGTTGCCTGCGCAGATTCAGTCTGCTCCGGCGTATGCGTCCAACACGCCCGTTGCGCCGACCGGGCTGACGGTGACCGATGACACCTCCACGGCGACCGTGCTGGCGAACGGGACCAGCGTGGGCCGCGCTCTCGTGCAATGGACGCCACCGCTCGACTCGGACGTTACGAGCGAAGGGAAGATTCAGATTCAGTACCAGTTCTATCAAGGTTCGACGACGCAGCCCGTCAGTCCGTTGCCCATGGTGCAGCTCGGTTCCGGCGCGTGGCAGTCTGACTGGATCGACGCAGGCGAAGCAAGCGGGAATGCTTCGCTCTTCTACATCACCGGGATCGATGCCTGGGAGAGTTTCCTCGTGCAGATCCGCTCCGTCCGCGCGAACGGCAATTGCAGCGCGTGGGTGGTAGCTTCCGCGCCGCATCCGGTCAACCGCCCCCAGCCAATCATCAGCCTGGGCGGAACTGGAGTCGCAGAGATTCAATATCCCGACGGGACGGTCATCCAGTCGCTCCAGCCCGCGCAGGCAGGTGCAGACGTGACGGCGCAGCACACGAGCGCACTGACGGCGAGCCTGAGCAACCAGACCAGCGACGCGCTGGCAAGCGGCTCGCAGACGACGATCCCGTATCGCGTGGCCATCCCCGGGGAAGGCTCGACTGCTTCGACGTGGATGAATCTTGGCACGTGGGTATTCGCGTCTCCGGGATCGCTCAAGATTGAGGTCCACGCAGGTACTGGGTACAACACGAATGGTAACCAGCAGGCCATCGTGGATGTGATTGTGCGCACGTCGAACGGAGCTGCCGCGCCAAACATCTCCGGCGTCAGCGTCTTCACGCAGGGGGGGACTACGCCTGTGCTCCAGGCTGCTGCGGTGGCCACAGGCGGAAGCACCGCTCCCGGCAACAATAGTTGGGAGATCATGCTCAACTTGGCGGAGTTTGCCAACGGCTTCGCGCTCGTCTACCTGAATGACGGCGACACATTCACGTATTCCGGCGCGATCAACCAGACAGCGCCCGTCGCTGGCTCGACCGCTGTGCTCAGCAACCTTGGCACGCTACTCGCGGATCACAACAGCAATGTTCAGAACCTCGGTGGCGTGGGCTTTGGCTCGCTCATCAACCCGGCTGCGGGGGGAACCGGCCTGGACTTCATTCTGGATGGTGGAAGTTTTCGGCGCGTCGGCGTCGGCGCGTTCAACGGCTCGTCGAGCGATCAGTTCCAGCACTCGGCGATGTCCACAGAGGTGCAGTCGGTCATCAACACGTCGAGCGAGCTGATCGAGACCACGACCATCAGTGGTGGTCTCGTACTCAGCGATCTCAACTCCCGCGTGAGCACGGCGATTGAATCGACAGGCAACGTCACCAACCTCGGCGGCGTGGCGGCCGCCAGCATCACGCCGATTAGCAACCTGATGCCCGCGCAGGCAGGTGCAGACGTGACGGCGCAGCACACGAGCGCACTGACGGCGAGCCTGAGCAACCAGACCAGCGACGCGCTGGCAAGCGGCTCGCAGACGACGATCCCGTATCGCGTGGCCATCCCCGGGGAAGGCTCGGCTGCTTCGACGTGGATGAATCTTGGCACGTGGGTATTCGCGTCTCCGGGATCGCTCAAGATAGAGGTCCACTCGGGCGCTGGATACAACACAAATTCGAATCATCAGGCCATCGTGGACGTGATTGTGCGCACCTCCAACGGAGGCGGCGCGCCGAATATCTCCGGCGTCAGCGTCTTCACGCAAGGGGGATCTACGCCTGTGCTCCAGGCTGCTGCGGTGGCCACAGGCGGAAGCACCGCTGCGAACAACAATAGCTGGGAGATCATGCTCAACATGGCGGAGTACGCCAACGGCTTCGCGCTGGTCTACCTGAATGACGGCGACACATTCACCTATTCCGGCGCGATCAACCAGACCGCGCCCGTCGCTGGATCGACCGCTGTGCTCAGCAACACCAGCTCGCGCATTGCCGACGCCAACAGCAATCTCCTGCTGAAGAACATTGCGGCAGTTCCAGGCGTCACGCAGAATCCTCCGCTTTCCTCCGCGTGGGCCGACCTGCCGGAGTTGGGCACCTCCAACCCGGCAATGACGTTCACGACCTTTGGCAATCCAATCCTGATTGCCAGCGAGCTGCTCTTTACTGCGGTTCCTTCGGGCGGCAGCGTCAATGGCATTGGCACATCCTTTCCCGCGACCTCCGGCTCCACGCCGCCCAGCATCTCCATCAGCATCAGCGGCGATGGCACGGGAGCAAGCGCCAGCGTGAACTGGAACCAGTCCGGCGGAAACTGGTATCCCGGTCTGACCCTCGTCGGCGGCTCTGGCTACACCAGCGCAACCGCGACGGTAACCATCACCTCCAACAGCAATCCGGGTTACACCTCTGGAACAACGACATACAACTGCACCATCACCAGCAGCGCGACGACATCTGGCGTGCAGCTTTCTGCTCGCATCCTGATGGACGGCGCTGTCGTCGCGGGTCCGTACCCGCTCACCACCGACCTCAGCGGCAACGCCATCTTCACTGGCACGCAGCTTGTGACGCCCACGCCCCCAGCCGGATCGCACAGCTTTGAGGTGCAGGCGATGACCACCTCCGGACTCACTATCTACAGCAGCAGCCGATCCTTCCAACTGGTCGAACTTGGCTGACAGGAGAAAACCATGGTACCTACGCAAGATTGCTTTCTGCTCACACGCGCCTTTGAGGGGCTGCGCCTTACGCCCTATGCCGACGCAGCCGGATTCCAGACGATTGGATACGGTCATCGCGTGATGCACGGTGAGGTGCTCCCACACCCCTTCACCATCGAGTCTGCCAACGACCTGCTCACCGCTGACCTGCACACGGCGTGCTCGGCCGTGGGCGAGATGGTGCATGTGCCGCTCACGGGCAACCAGCTCGATGCGCTCACGGACTTTTGCTACAACCTGGGCGCGGCCACGCTGCTGCACTCCACGCTACTGCGCGAGCTGAACGCAGGCAACTACGATGCGGCTGCCAACGAGCTGCTGGTGTGGGATCACGCTCGCGTCGATGGTGCGGAGAAGGTGTTGCCCGGATTGCAATTACGTCGAGAGACAGAACACGCGCTGTGGTGCGGCGATCGCGCGACTTTTTTGCGCAATATCGCGCTTATGCAACACGATTGAGTCAAGAGGACGGCATGAACAGCATCAACGACAACGTGTGGGCTTTTCTGCTGTTCATTGTCGCTGCGCTGGCCGCGCTCACGTCGTCCATTCGACATGACCGCGACCTGATGCAGTTTGCAAGCACAGTGGCCATGACCGGAGCAGCGTTGTTCCACGCCAAGGCCACGGAAAAAAAAGAATAAGAGAGGAACCATCCATGATTACATTCAAGAGCGTTGGGCATTTCTTCGCGAAGGTGTTTCGCGATGTGGTCGTCGGCATCGGCGACGTGGAGAAGACTGCAACTGTCGTGGAAGGCGTGACGGCGGCTGTCTTTCCGCAGGCCGTTCCCGTCGAGAAAGCGGCTTATGCCATCCTTGGCGAAGTTTCTTCGCTGCTCACCACGGGCGGCCAGGCTGCCGAGCAGCATCTGACCAATGCTGGCGTGGACATTTCCGTCATCAACCAGGTGAAGGATGTGCTGGCCAGCGTTCCCCACGTTGTGGCAATTGCGAGCAAGCTGTAAGATGCGCTGGCTCGTCGCCATTGTCGCGCTCACGCTGCTCGCTCTCGCTGTGTGGGGAGCGTGCGGCGTCACGCATCATCTCATCGTCGCGATTGACGCGTGGGGCGATCTGGGCGCGCAGGCTAATCATCAGTTGTCCGCGTTGCGCTCGCGCGGCGGCACGCTCACGATGCTGGACGAAGACATTGGCGCGGCCAAGAGCGCAATTATTCATCTCGACCTTGTGGCGCGGCATGAGCAGCAGTCGCTTGGTACGATGGACCGCAACGTAGACCAGACCTTTGCCGATCTGCATGGCACGCTGCAAGCCGCGCAGCAAACACTGGCCAGCGCCAGCCGCACGGAAGACGCACTCACGCAGACAGCAAGCAGCGCCACGCAGACACTCGACGCATCGACGCATGCGCTGGCAGCCACCACTCCGCTCATTCAGCAGACGCAATCCGCTGTTGCTTCCTTCTCGACGGCCTTCCCAGCCATCGCGCAAGCGGCGCAGGGGGCTGCGGCCACTTCGCAGCAAGCTGCACTCATCGCTACCGACACCCGCAAGGTTGCCGATCATTTTGAGCAAGAGATTGACAACCCGAAAAAACGACCGTGGTACATCCGCATTCTGCCGGGCGCGATGCAGGCTGGTTTCCAGGCCGTCCTCACGCGCTGGGCGGTGCAGGGACTTCCCTAATGGAATCGATGGGCGCTGAAAATAAACTGCTTGCTGAAATCCGCTCGCTGCGCGGAGATATCCGCGTGATGCACACGAAGATGTTTGGCGCGGAAGATCAGGAGATGTCGCAGGGGCGCATGCCGCGCCTGGAAGCGAGCATCGCCGAACACGAGGATCGCATCGACCGGCTGGAGCACCTGACGTGGGCCGCGCGCGGCATCGCGTGGCTCTCTGGTCTCGTCTCGGGGGCGCTTGCCGTCTGGTATCACTTTTTGCGGCTCGGAGGGCACAATTGAGTCCAGCCATTACCGCTGCGCAAAAAAAGCAAATCGTCGAACTGTCAGCCAAGGGACTATCTGCGCGCCACGTGGCTCGCAAGCTGGGGATCGACCATACATCGGTGCTGAAGTTTCTGCCGCGCCCGGACGCCGCCTCCGACGAAGCCGTCGTGGAGCGCATCCGCAAGGGCGCAGTCACGCTGGGCGAGCTAGGCGCGATGATGGGCATCTCGATAACCGCCGCTCGCAAGCGAGTGCTCAGCCTTAAGGATGCTGGAGTGCTGCTGCACGAGGGCGTTGGCGGCGTGATCGAGCCAATTGCCGCTGCGCTTGCACCGGCTGCAGAGCAGCTTGTCGTGCGCGCCGCTGTCGGTGAGCCGTGGACGCATGTATTCGGCGTGACCACAGACAATCACCTGTGCAACCGTCACTCCCGGCTGGACGTGTTGCGCGTGGCCTACGACCACTTCGAGCGTGAAGGCATCACGCATGTGCTGAACGCCGGGAACTGGATCGACGGCGAAGCGCGATTCAACAAGACCGAGCTTGTGACCGCTCCCGGCATGGATCACCAGATCAACTATCTGCTCGACAAATGGCCGCAGCGCAAAGGCATCACTACGCATTTCATCGCGGGCGACGACCACGAGGGATGGTACTCCCAGCGTGAGGGGATCGAGATTGGCAGATATCTGGAGCTGCAAGCGCGGCAGCAGGGGCGCAGCGATCTCCATTATCTCGGATATGCCGAGGCGGATATCCAGCTGGCAGCGCGCAACGGCTCCAGCGTAATGCGTCTGGTCCATCCCGGTGGCGGCTCGGCCTACGCGATCAGCTACACCGACCAGAAGCGGCTGGAGAGCTACCAGGGCGGCGAAAAGCCTGCCGTCGAGGTGGTCGGCCATTATCACAAATTCAATCAGGGATACCCACGCGAAGTGCATACCGTGCAGTGTGGATGCACCTGCGATCAGACGCTCTTTATGCGCAAGAAGCGCCTGCAGGCGCACGTCGGCTTTGTGGTGTTGCGCCTGCGGCAGAACTCGGCTGGTATTATCGAGCGCTGCGCCGTCGAGTGGTTTCCGTTCTTTGACCGCAGGTTTTACGAGAAGAGGTTCGCATGATAATCGGGCGTTCAGGTTCACTGCGGCGGCCTAATGAGTCTCGCGAGATACAGGCATACGAGGGAGGCGCGACCCGGTCGCTGCTGGCAGAGCGCTACGATCTCGTTCCGCGTGAGGCGATTGAAGCGCTTGGGCGGCGACTCGCCCTCGGCGCGACGATTCACGGTGAAAACAACTGGCGGCAGGGTGGGGAAGAGTTCCGCCGCGCGACGATCAATCACCTGATCCGGCACCTGCTGGATTACATGGAGTCAGGGAACCAGACAGACATGAACACCGACGCCATCATCTGTAATGCTGCGTTTCTGTGCTACTTCGAGGCGCAGGCGCTGAAGCAACAGGCTTCCGATCCAGCAGGCGAAGAGCGTCATATTTAACTCGTGCCCGGTGGTGTGAGTAGTACTCCATCATCTTCGCCCCGACATGGCCAGCGATCGCGCGCACCGTCTCCGGCACCACACCGTTCTCCAGCATCCGCGTGATGCACAGATGCCGCAGATCGTGCGGATTCAGGTGCGCAAAGCCCGAGATGCGCCGCAGGCACTCCCACGATTTGCGCAGAAACCATGGCGACGCAGCGCGGCTCGGGTCGTAACAGTTGCGCTTGCGGCGAAACGGAAACAGGAAGTGGTCCGCCTCGGTCGCGCCCAGGTCCAGCGCGCGCCGATAGCACTGCTGCACAGCCCACAGCGCCGTCGCGTTCAGCGGTATCTTGCGCGGACGCGAGCCGTTCTTCACGGCCTCGGGCGGTATATATATCTCCGGGATATTGCGTGCATCCAAAAACAGGTGCTTCAGCCGTAGCAGGCGCAGCTCTGATCCTGCCGCCGTGGTGTTATTCGTGATCGACGCGACCATATAGGCGAGGCTCGCTTCCGGGCTTCCCGCAGCGATGCGAAAGAGATGCTCTTCTTCTTCCTCGCTCAAAATCTCTCGTGGTGACCACCCGGGAACCGGCAGTGGAAAGACATAGGACGCCAGGCGTGGCCACTGATGCGCTGCGCGCATGATCTGCGCAAAGGCGCTCAGCTCGTGGTTGACCGTGCTCGCTGTTGCTTTCCGCTTCCAGCGGCACACCCCGGCGATTGTTATCGGATTGTCTAATCGCTCAAGCTGGTAGCGGCGAACGTCGTGCGCCTGAATCGCTCCGGTGTCCATCTCGCCAAAGAATCGATTGAGCGCCTGGACGTACCCTTCGTTGGTCTGGTGTGTGCGTGGCCGCAGCCCAGTGTCATTGCGACGAATCTGGAGCCATTCCCGTGCAGCCGTTTGGAACATCTTCCCCGACATGTTTCCTCCTGACTGAGGGTACTTTCCCGCACATCCTGTGCGGGGGGGGCATCTAGTTAGTACACATCGTATATCGAACGTATTTCAAACGATGTATAAAATGAGAAACTTTGGTCACTTTTCCCTTTTTCGTGTACTCTTCCCATATGCCGAAGACGACCGCAAGCGCGCCAAGAAAAACGAAAATCCCCGCAAAAAAGGGCCAATCCGCGCCGAAACGCGTGCTCTCTGTGCGCTTCGACTCGTCGATCATTGAGCGGCTGGATCGCATTGCGGAACGCAAAGGGCTGGACCGTTCGGCTCTCATCCAACTCGCCGTCGTCGAGTTCATCGAGCACGGAGTTTTTGTTCAGAGCTGATTTTTTCGCTTGACTTTTTTCTGGACGGGCGTACTCTTGGCAAGTATCAAAAATCCAACGCGGACACGCATCGAATCAGTGAGCAGTTAGAGCACCGGCTGAAAACCTGTAACCTACGGCTTAGAAGGCCGTTGCTCTATCCAATTGAGCTACTCGCCCGCGGGTGACTCAGCCTTTATTGTAATGCGCGAGTCGTTCGCCTTCGTGGCATCCGGCAGAGTATTCGGATGGGCTGAGCATAGGATCGAAACAGCAAGCTGCAGGGCTGGGATCAGCGCCTTCCTGGCCAGTTCCGGCGTACTGCCACAGGCGTTGACATAGAGTGTCGCTCCGATGCTCGATTGTTTTGGAACTTGCCGCAGAACAATCTCCGCGCGTGCGCTGCGACATGGAGCGGCTCGGAGTGTGTCCACGACGTAACGTGCCCAGGATTCCGCCGGAGCGAGGCAGGCCCATTGCGAAAGCAGCTGAGGAAGCAGATCGAGATAGCAGTTTGCCGTCGTCCGATGCTCGCCTGGCTCGGAGTCAAATTCGAACGGATCGACAGTTTCATCGCTGAACCATAGATCGCATTTGGTCGTTTGGAAACTCCCGTTGGCACGGTTCAGCTCCATGATCGCTTCACCGAGGGGTGGAAAATTTTGAACCTCGTCCAGTTGTGCGATCCGCGAAATGTCGACAGCCAGATCGATCCATCCAGGCCAGTCTGTCTCGATCACAGGGGCATCGCCGCCAATTTCCACCGACCAGTCAGCCTCCATGACGCTCCCCTTCTGCTCTTTGTGTCGTCGCTGCCAGCGTGAAACGCACGACGACCTCCTCGGCCCAGTGGCGATGGAAATCACCGTCTGCCTGCCGGGGTTTGGCTGCCAGAAATGCACAGTGACCGCCATGCCTACTCTCGATGAGGCGAACGAAAGGATTTGCAAATAGTCTTTCGCGTGTATCCGGGCGCATACGAATGAAGGGATCGTCGAGTGCATGCAGAATCAGGGTGGGGATGCCAATCGTATCGACAAGACGCGCGCTGGAGGCACGAAAGTAATAGTCATCCGCTCCGGTAAAGCCAAAGTGTGGAGCAATGATCGCGTCGTCAAATTCGCGAATTGAACGGATCCTCGGTAACCCTGAGAGCGTGTATCGATCAGGATAGAGAGATGCCTTGCGTCGGAAACGCTCCATGAGTCGGACCAGAAAATGTCGTTCATAGAGACGATTGGCGCGCTCGTGCAGCGCATCGGCGCTCTCTGCAAGATCCGTCACCGGACTGACGGCTCCGACTGCAAGCAGCCACTTTGGTGCATTGCCGCCAAGTTCGCCCGCCAGTCGCAGCACCAGATTACCGCCCATGGAATAGCCGATCATCGCCATCCGCGTCAGAGCGTGACGACGCTGAAAATGATGCAGAACGCCGCCGACATCTGCGGAAAGCCCGGAGTGATAAAGTGTCGGCGTCCAGTTCTCGGTACCTCCGCAGTTGCGCATGTTCATTCGGATGACATTGCAACCGGCGCGCAGGGCCAGGTCCGTAATTCCGCGCACGTATCCCGAATTCGATGAACCTTCCAATCCATGCACGACCAGCAGTGTCAGTCGATCCGCAAGCACCCTGCCGCTTTGGCTATAGCGCTGCCAGTGGCAGTGGCACAGAACACGACTGCCCTCGGAAGCGTCCACGGTTACCGCTTCTGCCTCCGGTCGAGAAGCAAGTGGCGGACGACGCCAGAAGTTGCCGAGCAGAGTCTGCGCGTGACCTCCGCGCAAAGGTGCTATGGGCACGTACGGTCTGAACCAGAGTTTTTCGGGAGTGTTCACAGGATTGGTCGGCGTGCAATGCTGAGTAGAATATCTGCTCAGTGGGGCGGCTAGTGGGGATCGAACCCACGACATCCTGAGCCACAGTCAGGCGTTCTGCCGCTGAACTATAGCCGCCATCATCGCTTTTTCGATTGTAGCATCGCAGGATTGTCTGAAATATCGCGCAGCCATCGAGCGAAACTGAACCTTGCGCGTGCCAACGGATTCTTGCGGTACAAGATTCTCACGGTACAATCAAACAGGAGAGCCGCACGAATCAACGCGCAGGCTTTCCGCCCGTCGGGGCGTAGCGCAGCCTGGTAGCGCATCTGCTTTGGGAGCAGAGGGTCGGGGGTTCGAATCCCTCCGCCCCGACCATCGTAAACTATAGATATTCCAAGCGATATGGCCAATTCCGGCCACGCATCTGCTTTTTCCCGCTACACAGGTGTCGATGATTTTGTAGCGGTCGCTGCATCCGAGCATTTCAAGCGCTCATTCCTCGGAGCAATTCACCTGGAGTTCCCCTCGCAATTCCTACGGAACGGTTTTTGACTTCATGCTTTCGTGACTTCTGCGGCGCGAATGAAGCTAAGAGCCAGCAGACTGTGGACTACGCGATCCGCTATTGCACGGTTAAGCATCTCCTCTCTTGCGAGGCCGTGTGCAAGATCATTTCGGAGATTGAGACCGCCCCTCCGGTCAATGTAGAGCACGAAGAGGTATCGCCAGAGGTCTTCCGTTAACGCTGTCCTCACGCGCTCATCCTGGAGGGCATCGTTCATACTTTTGGCGTCGAGGATTCCAGAATGACCTCGCACCGTTTTGACCGTTGGAATGCCCAAAAGTGCGAGCAGGTCTCGGAGAACGCGCTCAACTTGAGGCACGAGGATGTGAATTGTCTTTACGAAGTCGCCCGCCCAGTAAGCCTCCAATCCTTGACGCAGGAGTGTGTCACTCGAAGCCGAGAATACTGGCGACTCTCTCAAAAATCTCAGAATGTCGTCAACGGCTGGGGAGAACCGTTCGTGGAGGCGATCCACCGCCCACACGAGAAATGGTTGCTGGAACCCGATCAATCTCCCCAACTGCTGATGCAGTCTACCCTCCGGGTCCTCGTCAATCGAGCCGATCCGGCCGACCGGACGCCCGTCGGCATCGACGCGGGTAACCGAAATCAGAGAAAGTAGAGGCGTCTCACTGCGCATCCGTTCAAGAAAGTTTTTCGACTCTGCAACTTTCGGGATGAAGTGCGCTGCGATCCGTCGGAGCGCCGCATTGAGATCACCTGCTGTGATCTGTTCAAGAAACTGGTCTATCTCTTCTTTTTTAGGCTCGAACGGGACCGACACCGTTTTCATATCGGATTCGATGTTCTTTGCCTTTTCCGATGCGAGCAACTGAAGTTCTTCAGCTTCCTTCTTCAATCCCTCTTGCTCGTACCTTTCAATAACTGGTTGGAGCCACGCCGTTGCGAGCATGGGGCTTGCGTCTTTCGAAAGCTTCGCAAATGCCTCGCCGTAGCAGGTGATGACCCGTCGGACATTTGCGGTATCGCCTATCCGCCGGTAGTGCTGCGCGAGGCGTTCCGCCGCAGCTTGCGCTCCGTGTGGATCAAAACTTCCCGATTCGCCCATGGTACTGGTCTTCGTCAGCATCGTTTCAAGATCGACGATGATCTTCGCTTCTTGCTCGGACGTGATGATGTCTTTTCGGTTGTATAAGGCGTCGAACGGGAATATCCAGACGCCCATATGTCCTGGTGTGGCGACGCCGTCGTTGAATTCAAGGATCGTTTGAATGATGCGCTTCGAACGCGCCGTATCACGGAGACTAAGGGACAAGTCTAATGCGCGACGCAGCCATTGGACTGCCTCGATCTCCATCGTGAAGCGTCGTTGGTTAGTGGCCTCGATGTATGCGTCAATTGCGTTCTGTGCAAACTGAAAGGATGGCGCTTGTCCCGCGATTGCCTTCTTCAGATCCCATGCTGCGTCAGCGTACCGTGCGCGCATTACGGGGTCATTGGTCGCATTTGCCCGCTCTTCCCAATGGGCCACGGATGCCGCGGTCAGATTGGCGATGTCTGGGGACCGGAGCTCTTTGCCATCTTTTGTTGTGACGGTCATCATCGGAGCAAAATAAGTACCCCACACGCTGTCCTTATCCGGGCTTGTGAGAAACCCAAAAGCTGACCATTCGGCCTCAACGACCGGCTGCTCTTCGTCCGATACATTGCCGTGCGTGTCCACTGCGCTACGAATGGCGTCACAAATGGCAACTTCCATAAAGGGTTGCTTCGCGTTTTCGAATGGCGCAAGAGTGGCCTGTAACCAGTCAGGAATCTTCATAGAAATATCAGGTCTCCTATTCTTCTTTATCCAAATTTCTCCTCGACTTCAATATGCTCATAGCGGCCTGATCCCGGCGGTTCGATTTCGTTGCAGAGCGTCGAACCGCCATGCTTTCGATAGAGGCCCAATTCAATGTCGAGGCGCGTGTCCTCGTCTGTGCATTTCGCGTACCGATAGTACCCGACGCGGCCCGCTTGGTCGATTTTCCGCTTGACGCAGGCGTTATTCCGCAAGTGGTCCACAAGGCGGATCCCGATGTCTCCCTGGCCGATATAGATGATGTACCGTTTATCAGTCTCGGTGTCGCGATAGCCGATCAGGTACACACCATCAAAGCCGATATTGAGATTCCCAGTCTCGAATCGCTTCGGTTCAGACCACGTTACCGTGAAGGTCATTGAATTGCACATGTCTTTAATCCTACGGAGATAGCACTTCCGATCCTTTCTTGAGGATTCCGCACACAACGCCTGCGATGCTGAAATCCTGATTCACGACGATGGGTTGGTGCTGCGAATCTGAGGATTTCGGACGGAGAACGTAGTAACCGTGCCCTGGCTCGAAGTGTTTGATCGTGGCCTCTCCGTCGACCAGGGCCACCACGATATCGCCTTTTTCGGCGGTTGGTTGCTGCCTCACCACGACGAGGTCGCCATTTTCAATGCGCTTTCCGTCAACCGTCGCTTGGTTCATCGAGTTTCCCCTGACGCGAAGAAGAAAGAACTTCGCAGAACCCGGTTTCAATGAGGCTTTCGGTAACCGAAGCCATCCCTCGATATTCTCTTCGGCGATCATCAAGGGGCCAGCCGGGGCTTCCCCAACGAGAGGAACGGGCACGGTCTCGAGTCCTTTACTGCTGCCCCGAAGTAGTTTCAGACCTCTTGCCCCTGGCCATCGCTCAATATCGCCATCCTCTTCAAGCCACTGAAGATAGCGCACAATTGTTCGAGTCGATCCGACTTTCAGTTTTGCCCGCAGTTCCTCTATGGTAGGCGGCACGCCATGCTCGACAAGCCAGTCATGAATGGCCCCGAGTACCTGTTCCTTGTTGAGTTGTCGCTTGCGTCCCATTTTCGTTTCGACTACAATACTGGCGTAGTCGTGTTCTTATTATAACGCGGCACCTGGCGCCGTCAATAGGCACCTGTAGGAATGGATTCCAGACGGCGGAATAGTCGTAAGCCGCCAGCAAAGGACAATCAACATGGCAAAAAACTCAGTACGAACACATGGCTCCATCGCTACGAAGGCCTCACGGGCGATGCGAAGCAGCTCATTGAGCCCCACGACCAAACGGATTGCAGCATCAGCCCTCGCTAACCGGAAGGCAGACACGCGCCGTAAATCCTCGCGATAGTACTGCCTTCGCTAGCTAGGGAGCATATCGGAACTACAATCACGCACTACGTTTGCAGTTTGTGATTGTAGTTCTGGAAATGGAAAGTGTGTTTTTGTGTTGATTTTCTAACTCGGCTGTTGAAAGTTGCCTTGCGATCGTTTGCATGACCAGTCTTAAATCGCCGTGCCTGACGCCACGAGTCGCATGTAGATGTAGTCCTGTCTGAACCGCCGCCGCAGCCTTCTCTTCCATTCGTGAAGCGCGCGAAGATCGTCACCGGTGAAAACTCCGTCAACCTCCAGGCGTACAAGTTCATCCGGCACGCCCACGCTTTTGGTTTCTTCCCAGTACCAACCCATTACCCGCGCAAGGGTGTACCCGCTGAACATCCGCTGCATTTCGCTGATGGTTCTCTGGATCAATGTGTTGGAAATCGGCTTTCGATAGCCTTTTGAATCCGGGTTGTAAAACAGCGGCAAGAGGAGAATAAGCGTTTGCCAGTGTTGCGGATTGTCTTTCCACTGCGCGTTGTTTCCGGCTGTAGCAAGGGCTACGCCGCTTCCTATGCGTCTCCGCAAGTGATGCGGGCGTTGAGACACAGATGGGGCGGTGTGCTGCGGTGATATGTCGAGTTCGAGCGCAACCGTGGGCATAATCTCTTCACTCCACGGAATTTCCGCTTACATGAGCGAATTCGCACGGAAGGGCGAGGCGGTACGCGGTGACATTCTGCAGGTCGGTAGGTTCGGAGACGAGGATTTTCTCCGGATGAATTTCCAGCCCCGCTTGCGCGGACGCCTTCGCGAGCAGCCTGCGAAAGCGAGAGATAAATACTTTGATGGACCTGCGTACCAATCGCGCAGTGCGTCTCTGCTTGCCCGCCGTATTTGCCCCGAGATGCGTGTAGAAAGGATGAGAAGTAGCAATCTGTTCAATTTGCGCGGCGCTCAAGAGCATCAACCGCTTGCGCGCAAGAATGTCAATAACGACGAGTCCCGTAGGGGAAAGCGCGAGTGCAATCAAGCGTCGGCCTACTCCGAGGAAGACCTGCTCGATGGTTTCTCCGCTGTGACAAGCGGTTCCCGGCTGATGGTGGCCGTGCACAATCACCAATCGAAATTGCACGGCGCGTGCCTGTTTTCGTTTCGCGACGAGATAATCAACTGCAAGGGCGACATGTTCGAAACTTGCGCTAGCGTTCATGCTGCACCTCGATTCCCAATGCATCCCCGAACAAGCGGTCCGTGGAATCTTGTGCTTTCCAGCGGAGAATGCAAAGCACGGCGGGATGATCAACGCGGGATTTGAGTGTTGCGCAGGCGGTGCTTAGTTGCTCCTTCCAACCATGGGGAGACGCTGGAACCACGATCAGCACATCCGTTGCTTCGGTGAGGCACTTTGCTATGGCAAGCCTGGTATCAGCGCAGGTCTCGATGGATCGGTCCATGCGGCGAAGTGCGCAGGCGAGCGCATCTGCATGAGCGGCATCATTATCGAGAATGAGAATCCGATCCATCGCGAAGCCCTCGCAGAGCAACGGTTCTCCGCAACACGCCGCGAGGCGATTTCCTGAATTGGATGAGGCGATCACATTGCACCCCACCGCTCGGGATACCGGACTATGTCCGAGAGGCCTTTTGACAGGTCCGGTATCTCATGCATAATACAAAAGATACCGCACGATAGTGCCATTCGGACTGAGCGATGGTGGCGCGTTGGGTGTTCGCCTGCCCTACAGGTGAATACCTGCCGCGGATCATTGCGGTACCCAGGGTGGTGTTTTGCCACCACCCTGGGAATTCATTTCGTACCGTTCTGCACCCGAAGGGTGCAGTTTTTCTGTTTCATGAGCAGGTTAGTCCACGTGCGACATAGCTCACTGAATCGACGCTGAACTGTCGCTGAATTCTCGCGGAGAGTGTGATGGAAGGTTCCGGCGGTGGATTAGAAGAACAAGGACAATTCGAAATCGATCTCGATCTCCAGTGCCTCTATCATGACGGCACTCTTATCGATCTCGACGCCACAGAATTTCGCGTCCTTCGAGCGCTCTATGAAGTGAGCCCAGCGTATCTCTCGATCTCGAACATTCTTGAGCGCGCTTGGGAGTCTGGCGACACACCACGCTTTGTTGATTCTAATAACGTGCACCAATCGGTCGCAAAGCTTCGCAGGATTCTTGCTGTATACAACAGAAGCATCTCCATAGAGAGCAAGCGCCACCGTGGGTATCGTTTGGCGTGGCCCGGGAAGGACAGTGACAGGGACCGATTCATTACGCCGAAATTGCATAAAATAGCGCCACGCGAAACTCCACAAGCGGGACCACTATCACATGTGGAATTGACAGAAACCCACGTTGCCGGGTTCGATCTTTCGGGTGCGAGGCTTTGGTCGTATCGATTTCCATCTCCTTTACGGCGAAGCATTATTGACCGGGACGAATGGAGAGTTCAATTGGTTGACTTTCACGACACCGGTAACCCCGGCGCACTCATCACCGCTAGATTCAGTGATGCTCGGAAGCCCGATTCGATCATCTTTCTCAAACCGACCGGCGAAGTTGCATGGATACTCGATGCCAGTCCGGACCTCATTGACTATGATGGGGGAATATTTCCGCGAGCGTGGACGTTCCGGCACGTGATTCCCTACCGCACGCCGCAGGGAATCTTGGTCTGGGCGGCACTTGCGAATGATGCCGGGTGGCCTGGATGCGTGCTGAGGATTGATTCCGTGGGCAATGCCATTACACACTTCGCCAATGGCGGATTCGTCGAATGGCTCTGTCCGGTGACCATCAAAGGCACCGAATGTCTCGTTGTCTGCGGAGAGAATAACGCATTTGATCTTCCATTCGTCGCAATCTTCGGCGTGAACGATGTTCCCTGCTGTTCACCGCCCGGGGGGCGGCCCCGATATAGGTATCGCAATGGGCCGACGGGATTTCCCAGAAAATATATCCTTTTTCCGAAAACGGAAGTCATCGAAGTACTTGCAAGACCTTACGGCCATGCCAATCGGATGGACCAGTCGGAGGACAATCTCATCGTCCAGGTTGAAGCTGCCGATTTAGGAGCGTATTTCCGGTATCACTTTGCCCCGTCTCTCGAACCTAAATATGTGTTTCCCAGCGGAAACTATGAATTTGTTCACCGTGAGTTAGAGCGAACCAATCGACTTGACCATCGCTTAGCCGATTGTCCAGAACTAGCACAGCCGTTGCCTTTGAGAATCTGGACGCCTCAAGATGGATGGCATGACGGCGCGATTCGCTGGAGAGACAACCCGTGGCGTGAAGCGAGTGAATGAAATGTCGAAAATTGAGAAGTGCTTGCGGCCTTTCGAACAGTGCGGTGATTCATCCTCAGGGAATCCTTTTCGTCGGCCGCTCCATCTTGTTTGATCTGGCGGACTCGTGGTTCAAAGCCAATCGGTGAGAGTCGGCGAGAAGGCTCAAATCGATGTTGATTCCGCTGCGCCAAGACATCATGTCGGCGCGCTGCGGGCAGCGATATCGCTGGATTTCCGTTGGATAACTCATGAATACTGCAAAGGTCGGGGCAGCTTGTGGAACGCTACCCAAGCGACCGACTTGTTCACATGATTTTTCCGCAGTTTTGCTATACTAAATACATAACTCGCTTGAGCTAGATATCCCCGCCGATACATTTTCTTTTCATCCTTACGTCCGACGGTTGAGCGATTGCCCTTCACTCTCAAACGGGGAATGGCAGTGATCTCGGTGTATCTATCATTCCATGCATACTCGTACAAAGAATTCCGCCTTCACTCTGATCGAGCTCCTGGTCGTAATCGCCATTATCGCCATCCTTGCGGTGGTCGTGGTCCTCACCCTGAATCCTGCGGAAATGATGCGGGAGGCTCGGGACAGCAACCGCCTCTCCGATCTTGCCACCCTGAACAGCGCCCTCGGTGCCTATGAAGCCCAGGACGGCAATGCCCTCGGCGCCCCCGATACCGTCTATGTTTCCCTGCCGGACCCCACCCTTTCAGGAAATCAGACCTCCACCTGTGCCTCCCTCAATCTTCCCGCCCTCCCTGCGGGATATACCTACCAGTGTTCCTCCCCGCAGGACTACCGCAATGCGAGCGGCACCGGCTGGATCCCGGTGAATCTTGCTTCCCCTGCCGTGAGCAACATCCTCTCCTCTCTCCCCGTGGACCCGACAAACCAGAGCTCCACCCGGCTCTACTACACCTATACGACGAACGGCACCCAGTACGAGATCACCGCCCCGATGGAATCATCCAAATATCAGCTTGGCGGCAGCCATGACGTCATCGTAAACGACGGATCCCCTCTGACCACCGTCTATGCGAAAGGCACGAATCTCACCCTGGAACCCCTGGACTATGGGGATCCCTCCCTTGTCGGTTACTGGCCGCTTGATGAGGGGAGTGGAACCGTGGCGTATGACGGTTCAGGGAACGGAAACAACGGCAATTGGAGCGGCACCACCTCGGGTACGAGTGGATACTATTCGCCGGGCCTCAATGGGGGATGGGCGGGGAATTTCAATACAAGCAACGGGATAACGAATTCTTCCCCAAGTTCCGCTTTGACCGTGAATAATTTTTCGATCTCGTTATGGATCTTGCCAACCGCTATTCCTGTTGGGGGTTGGGCAGGTCTCGTGCTCAAAGAAACGGGCACTTGGCCAAGTTTTTATTCAATATCGGTCGATCCAACGACAGGGGCTACTTATGGGTCGATAATGGCTAATGGAGGAAATCGCGATAGCCCTGGTTATGACATGGTATTGGGTGTTTGGCAGTTTGTGACGTATGTTCATAATAATACTGTCGGTACGGACTGTTTCTACGAGAACGGCGCATTAGTTGGTTGTTCTGGTCAGGCTTTAACGCCGGATATAGGAGCTGGTACGTTCGATATCGGGGGAGCAAATATCGGATTCACGGGGCTTATGAATGATATTCGTATTTACAATCGCGCTCTTTCTTCCGCCGAAGTCATGGCGCTGTATAACGCGGAGAAATAGACGGTTGATCACTTGGCCTTGGAGAAATAATGCGGCGAGGAGGGCACTGAGGAGGAGAGCAGTTCGACCTATCTCGGTAAATGGTCCAGGTTGAAGCTGCCGATTTAGGAGCGCATCTGCGATATCGATCTACGGTATCCCTCAAACCTAAATACGTGTTTCCCAGCGGACCCATGAATTCGCTCATCAGGTGGCATGGCGGCGTAATTCGCCGGAGTGACAACCCATAGCGTGAAGCGAGTAGATAAAAGCATCCGCAATTAAAAGTGCTTGCGCCATTTCGAATAACATAGCAATTTACTCATAGAAGTACACGTCAATCAATGCGCAACGGATACACTTCGGCACGACCTTCTGTCCGATAGATTTCAAGAGTCAATACACAACCGCATTTTCGGACACAGTGAAATCACTGAGCATATTCGTTTACTGCTGTTTTGACGCGGCGAATCGGATCCTCTAAACCCGGCACGAGATGCAGGATTACCTATCTATTGCATTTCTGTCTGCTTGTTAGACTTACGAAAAAGGTCGACTAGCACGATGTTCTTTAACAGATGATCGAATCGCACCTTGCAAGCTACCTGAGCTCACACCGAAAGCGGTCGGGGTTAAGCCAGAAGGAACTTGGAATTCTCCTTGGATATCCGGAGGAGGGACCCGTCTCGCGCCACGAACGCTTGCGGTCAATTCCTCCGTTGTACATTGCGCTTGGCTACCAAGCGCTCTTCCATGTTCCGGTCTCGGAACTCTTCCCCGCCGCATACGAGAAAATGCGGGATTCCGTCGAGACGCGCCTAACGGAAATGCGTTGCAATCTTGAACAGTCAAGCGCCAAGGGCCGACAGGCGGCAAGAATCGCCCGCAAGCTCATGTGGATGAGAGAACGAGAAGAACAGGAGTTAACCCATCGCAGTTATGCTGAAGAAGCCCCCTAGTAAAAGGATTCTCGGGATTTCTCTCCGCTCGCAGCGCCTCGGTTTCGCGATCATTGAAGGCTCAGTGGAGTTGGTTCATTGGGGCATGATTTATTACGAAAAGAACCAGGACGCTCGGATTTCGGCGGCGTCGAAACGGGTAGCAGTTCTGTTAGAACGTTTTGTACCTTCGGTTCTTGCCATCGAAAGATCAAAGACAGAGAAGGCGCACAGTCCTGAGAATCTGGAGCTGCTCTATCGGACTATCCGGCGAGAAGCGTCGCGCTCATCTGTCCCGATGTTTATGTTTACGCGGATCAAGGTCCGCGAGGCATTTCAAGACTTTGGAGTCGGGTCCAAGGATGAGATCATGGCGCTACTTGGCCGGATGTTCCCTGAGTTGCAACCGAATCTACCACCTAAGCGAAGACTATGGGAGCCCGAACACTTTTCGGTGCCGATGTTCGATGCGATCGCGCTTGCAGTGGCGTGCTGGCGACGCGACTGCTTTCAAGAGTGAACGGGCGCACCAATAACGCACTCCGGTTGTGCCCTGCCGCCGGCCTCTCGGTGACGAATAGACGAATGACTCGTCCGTCACACCTTGAGAGGCCGACGGGAGGACAACAATCTGGGCGTTGCACTTGTCTCAATGAGATTACGTCCCCTGAGAGATCATGGCCAACACACGTATCTCCTCTGCTAATTGGTGCCAACTCTCGAAGGCGGGGTGTACCAAACTTGTATTTGAGTGTTCTGACGCTCCGATAAGCGAGAAAATACGGCCCCTTTGGGCGGTTCGAACTCTTCCGAAAATATATCCCCGGGGAAGCGTAAGCAGTTGGAACCGTTTGCGATTTTCGATGGACAGTGACTTCCAAAGAGACGCGAGATCGCTCAGTTGAGTGCGGAGCGCCTCGAGTTCTGACACGACGGAATCAATCTCAGGGAGCGGTCCGCTGATTTCGCCCTCCAGTTCAGCAATCCGGCTGGAGAGAATTGCCCTTTGCGTCCTGAATTCCTCGACAGTCAACAGGCCCTCCATCTTGAGTTGCAAGAGCTGTCCGAACTGCTCTTTGATGCGCTTCAGTTCGTCGCGCCGCCGCTCCTGGGTTAAATGCTGCGAAGCGGTCGCAGTCTCGCCGATTCGTCGGACCGCCTCTCTGAGGTGGTCAAACGCGTGAGAATTGGCGCTGGTTTCCATGAGAAAGGCCTCAAATTCCCGGTGAACATCCCCCAATGGATAGCTGCGCCGGTTGTCGCAGTTCCGGCGAAAGCAGTGGTAGTACGGATAACGCGCCGACCTTCCGCGCGAAAACGCGCCCGTGAGCGTCGCTTCGCAGTTGGCGCACCGTACGAATGTGCGCAGCGGGAACTCTGTGCGGACAGAAATATGGGGTACGGAACGATTGCGGCCCGCAACAATCCGTTGAATGGCGTTGAAGGCCTTTTGGCTGATCATTGGCAGATGCTTGCCGGGAAACCGCTCACCGCTCCACGGGTCACGCACTACCCCGGCGTAGAACTCGTCGGAGAGCATGTAATCGACGGTTTGGGGGGCAAGTAATCTGCCGCGACGAGCGCGAAGACCGCGCTCAATGAGGAGCCGCTGTAAACCAGCTTTGGTGAGATGCCCGGTTGCAAACTCTTCAAAACCTTTCTGAATAATGCCGAATGCCGGTTGATCCGGCACGTCGGGCAGGGCCTTCTTTGCACCGGGCCGGTTTGCGCTCTTGTAGCCAAGAGGCGGTTTCCAAGGAAAGATCCCTTCCTGGATTTTTCGTCGCATACCCTGCGTGCAGCGCGCCGCCCTGATGTCGTTGTCGAACTGGGCAAATCCAGCGAGGATGGTTTCAAGGAGTTTGCCTTCCGGTTTTGTATCGATAGGCTCGGTGACCGAAACCACGCTAATGCCCTGCTTCATCAGGCCCGCCTTGATATTGAAGTGGTCGCCCACGTTTCGCGCGAGTCGATCTACCTTCCAGACGAGCAACTGCTCGACGCCATTCTCCCGTTTAGCACAGAAGGCGAGCATCTCAAGTAATTGAGGCCGATCTGCGAACTTCGCCGATTCGCCTCGCTCAATGAACACGCGCAGGACAGTTAAATGGTTACGGTCAGCGTACTCCTTACAGGCGAGTTGTTGGGATTCCAGACTGGTGCCGTCTACCTGCTCTTTTGAGGACACACGGCAATAGATGACAACATTCATGCTTGCTGTATTTTTGTAGATTTCTTTTTCGACCTTTCTTTCAGCGTAGGAGATTGGCGGCCACTGTCAACAAACGGTGCGGCGCCATAAGCTTTGGCATCCCATTGCCTGGACGAGAAATGGTCGTAGAGCAACTGCGCCCATGATTGAAGTTCGCGCTCGAGTTCGGGATCGCTGTGCTCGCAGAGAGGACATCCCTTTCGATACTCAATTGCCTCTACCTCTTTTGGGTTTTGTTTTGCATCCCGCTCCAGCATTCGCCTGAGTATGGACGGAAACGAGGGCGAGATATAGGAGAGGAAACCTGCACGGCAGTACATCCGGCAACTCAAACCCGCTACGGAATGCAGGAATCACCGTCTATCGTTCCGCGCTATCCGGTGTATGGTCATCATGGGCCGTTCGACGGGTGTCAGCCGCTGAGGAGCGAAGGCGGCGGTCACGCAATCCCCAAGAGGATTGCGTGATCTTCCCCCGTGCTCGGGAAGGACGAACGGCCCGCTTTCCGCTGAGGTATTGCGACTGATCACAGGGGGTCTGTCCCATGAGAGACAACACGCTTTCGCGATGTTGACACCACACCGGGAAGCTCTATAGTGAACCTAAACCCACGCAATCTCGATGTCCGAGAGGCTCCCCGCAGAATTTCTATCTGAGGAAACACAACCTTCTCCCGAACGGCATTCCGGGCTGGTGCACATCATCAATGTCTCTCCGGAACAGGCGCAAGCAGGCCGCGATGCGTTTGCGAATCTCCTGCGTCATCAGTCATTTGAATCGTTCGAGCGCGAGAAAACCCCGGTTGAGCGGGAAATCATCGCTCGTATCCTAACGTCAATGCCGGAATTCGTTTCTCTGTACGGTGGCCGCCCGGTTACGGGTCTGACGGAAACGAACTTCCATATCATCGACGCGAATTTGCTTCCCGGCGATCAGCAAGAAGCCGTGCTCGGTGCGGATGTGGCCGGGCTCTACGACATGAGCCGCCAGCGGCTCCTGATCCTTCCTGATAGCCGCTCGCCCCTCACGACCGCACAGCGCATGGTACACGAAACGCTCCACCTGGAGAGCTTCCTTTCGTTCACTGCCGAAGATGGCACATCTATGGGCCAAGCGGGAAAAGTCCTACTGCATCCACGGAGAATTGGAATCAGCGCATTCAACCAGAAGCATACGAAGAGATTCTTTCGCGGCATCGACGAAGCTGTTATCGAAGAACTCACGGCCAGATTCGATGAGCAGTATTTCGCCCTGATCCCGGCTTTGGAGGCGGAAGTGCGACGGCGCGCGAGAGTGCGGAACACTACGGGCGCTCTTGATCGGAACCAGATCGCCAGCGTCGTGGACACGGAGCATTTTGGCGGACCATGGGAAACGTCAATCCATACATGGCGGTACGGAGCGGAACGAAAAATGCTCGCCGGTCTGATGGCGCAACTTCATGATGCGAACGCAGATCAATTCGCATCACGAGAGGCGGTATTTGCCCTCTTTGCGAAAGCGGTGTTTACGGGGAAACTGCTCGATCTGGCGCGGCTTATCGAAAAGACGCTGGGCAAGGGAACGATGCGTGCTCTCGCAGCGCAAACTATGCTTGCAAACGCCGAGGACGGCGTCTCTCCGGCGGGTTCGTGAGTTGTAGCACGGTTACGAGAATTCAATCTTTCTTGCCGCGCTCGTATTTTTCGCCGGCGTTCCGGTCGGCTTCATCTCGATCCCAGCCGTAGCCGGTGTAGGTGTCATCGTCTTTGTGGATAACGGTCTTATCCAAGAAAGGTTGATGGCCGATTACGAATTCGGTGCTGTGGGTAACACTGTCAGGTGCCTTGTCATTCTTCGACATAGCATCCCCCCTCGGGCAATCAATAGCACCGATTATGGTTCGTGGTCAACGAAATTCTTGGTGTTGGCACGTTCACTCGGCGGCGATTCGTCTTCCGTCCAGCCAGGTATATGGTCGAGAGACCTGGCACAGAATGCAGTTTTCCCTGTCTACCGCTTCTTCGCTGTAAGCGTAGGATGATCAAGCGCTTCGGCACATAAAGGTCGAGCCGGAGCGGAACGCATCTCCCACGCTCTCTCATTCATGCGAGGACCGCTTGCATACATCGGCGGCAAACGCGCCATTGCGAAGAAAATCGTCGCCCTGCTTCCGGATTGTCAGACGTACGTGGAACCGTTCGCCGGAGGCGCGCAGGTGTTCTTCGAGAAGCAGCCGTCGAAAGTCGAGGTCTTGAATGACCTGGACGGCGATCTCATGAACATCTTCCGTGTTTGTCAAACGCATCACGATGAATTGATCCGCTACATGCGGTACATGCTCGTGAGTCGCAGATGGTTCGACCTGCTCCTTGTCACAAACCCCGAGACGCTCACCGACATTCAGCGTGCTGCCCGGCGGCTCTATCTCCAGAAGAACAGCTACGCGGGGCGCGTGGAGCATCAGAATTTGCGCACCGGCATCGTGCAGCCGCCGGGCTTCAACCCTGAGCGCATTCCGGACCTCATCACGGAAACACATCAGCGGCTCTCCCGGGTATTGCTCGAATGTCTCCCGTACGAAAAGGTGCTTGCGAAGTATGACGGACCAGAGACGCTCTTCTACCTCGATCCGCCGTACTACGGCATCAACCTCTACAAATTCAAGCTCGCCCCCGATGATTTCCGCCGCATGGCGGAGACGCTCGGCGCACTGAAGGGCAAGTTCGTGCTTTCGCTGAATGACGTTCCTGCCGTGCGCGCGATCTTCCGGGAATTCCATATCCACGGAATCGAGATGCCGTATACCGCCCAGAAAACGGCGGGGCGCAGATACCGAGAAGTGCTCATCACCAATTTTGCGAAGCCCGACGAAAAGCCGGTCAACAGTAATCGCACAAGAAGTTCTCAGAGGTAAGTTGTTGATCTCTGATGGCTTCTTTGCAGCACTCGTCCGGATTGTTACCGATCTTGCATCGCGCCCATCGACACTATCCCCGTGATTCGCATCCTCGAACAACTCGTCATCGCGTTATGGAACCGGCTGCAAGGCCGCCGCACCCGCCCGGCGAACGATACTGCTGGGGCGCTTACCCTCGGGTTTCGCGTGGTCGAAGGACAGGTCACCAACCGACGCGTCAGTCTCTCGCCAGCGCGACGCACCATGCATGTCGCACTCTTTGGGAAGACCGGCAGCGGCAAGAGTTCCTGCTTGAAATATGCCTGCCTCCAGGATATCCGGGCCGGACGGGGCTGCTTCTTCCTCGACCTCCACGGCGACGCGACGCCATTCCTCCTGAGTGCGATCGCTGCCGAGGAATGGCGGCGGCGCGAACACCTGAGTGATCGGGTGATCGTGATCTCGCCCTCGGACCCCGAAATGTCGGTCGGCCTCAATCCGCTGGAAAGCATCGGGAGCGATTTCATCCGCAGCGCCGAGTTCTCCGAGATTCTCAAGCAGCGGTACAACCTGGACTACCTGGGTGCCCGCACCGACGAATTGCTGCGCAATGCGCTCTTCGTGCTGTCGGCGAACGGGCTCACGCTGCTCGAACTCGGACCGCTCTTGAGCGACGCACCGTTCCGGTCAACGTGCCTTGCCCGCACGCCGAACGCGGAAGTGAGGGCGTACTTCGAGGACCGCTTCGGACAGGCGAGCGAGCCGATGAAGGCCACGATGCGGGAGCCGATTCTCAACAAAACGTCGGCGTTCACCGCCGATCCGCGATTCCGGCATATCGTGGGCCAAACGCGCTCGACGTTTTCCATGAAGGACGCGATGGACAGGAACTGCATCGTCATCGCGCACCTTCCGAAGGGAGAACTTGGCAGCCAAGCGCTCACCTTCGCAAGTCTGCTCTTCACGGTCGTCAAGAATGCCATCTTCATGCGGTCGCGGAGAACGCTCTTCCCGGTGTACCTCGATGAAATGCAGAATCTCGTTGCGCAATCGACCGACGTGGAGACGGTGCTCTCGGAGGCGCGGAAGTTCGGCGTCGGCATCATCGCCGCCACGCAGTTCATCGACCAGTACCCGGCGCCCATGCGGTCGGCGATCCTCTCGGTCGCGAGCCATCTCTGCTTCCAGCTTTCGAGCGCCGACGCCGCGACGGTCGCCCAGATGTTCGACGGCGGAAAATCGCTCGCCGAGCAGCTGAAGAACCTGCCGCAGCGCCACTTCATTCTGAAGAGCGGCGCGGATCACTGGGTCGAAGGCTGCGTGCCTCGCGTGGAAGAGCCGGAAACGAATTACACCGAACTCCTGCGGCGTTCCCGAGCACGCTACGCCCGGCGGCGCGCCGAGATCGAGCGCGACATTGCCGAACGCCACGCCACGCTCACCAACACCACCCATGAGGCACTCCATGACTGGAACTGAACGAAAACACCATACGGGGATCATCCTGCAGCAGCGAGACATCGACCTCCTGCGAGAACTCGCCGTGATGCGCGTCGCGGATCGCGAACAGATGAAAACCGCCGCGCGGTTCACGAGCACGACGCGCGTGAACACGCGGCTCCTCGCGCTCACCCGTGCGGGGCTCTTACGGAGGTTCTTTCTGGGCTTGGGCGGCGGGCGGAAGGCCACCTACGCACTCTCGCAAAGGGGCGCGAAGATGATCCACGTTCCGTGCCGTGGCCCCCGGCGGCGACAGGATGCAACCCTCGTCGCCGATCTCTCCATCCAGCACCAGCTCACGGTGAACTCGGTGTACTGCAACCTGAAGTTCGGTGCGATTCCCGTGGCGGACGTGCAATTCGTGAACTGGGTCGCTTTCAACGAGCCGCTCACAAATGCGCTCAAGCTCATCCCGGACGGGTATGTCGAGTTCAAAACTCCTTCCGGTATCGATGCTTCGTTTCTCGAAGTGGACTTGGGCCATGAGGTGCTCTCGGTCTGGAAGGAGAAGGCGCGGCAGTATCTCCAGCTTGCCGTATCCGGCGAGTACGCGCGGCTTTTCCGGAACGTCCGTTTCCGGGTACTCGTCCTCACGAATTCGGAGCGCCGAATGCATTCGCTGCGCAACCTCCTCGCCGGAATGACCCAGAAAATCTTCTGGTTCGCACCGCTCGATCGCGTTGCGGGAGAACAATTCTTCGCCCCCGTATGGCACCGCCCCGTGGGGGATACCAACCAATCACTCTTCGGATCAACACGATGAAGTACTGCTACCAATGCGGAAAGATGACAGCGGGAGAACCGCTCTACTGCGGTACGTGCGGCCGGACCTACGATGTGAAACTCTGCCCGCGCCACCACGTGAACCCACGCGGCGCGGAGGTCTGCTCGAAATGCGGGAGCAGGGAACTCTCCACCCCGCAGCCGAAGATTCCTGCGGCCATCCAGCTTCTCGGCCTCCTCGTGCGCCTGGGACTCGGAATCCTGCTCGCCTATGCATCGCTCTCGCTCATCGTGGCCCTCATTCATTCCCCCCAGGTGCGACAGCTTCTTGCTGCATTCGGCATTCTCTTGGCGGTGCTCTGGGGACTGTGGATGAAACTCCCCGACTGGTTCAGAGAAGCACTTCATGAATTCGTGAGTTTCAGAGGTCGCAACCATGACGACTGAATTCCATGGACGAGAGAGACGCGAGTTGGGTTTTGCCGATGTGCGCAACCCTGCGGATTCATTGGATATTCCGCGCGAACACCTCGGGCAGCAGTACCCGCACCATTACCCGCAGGCAAATGACGCCCTCGGCGAACCGCTCACGATCCGCGACGTGGCTCGGATTCTCGGCTGCTCGGATTGGACGGTACGTCATGCCTACCTGCCCAAGGGCCTGCCGTACCTCCGGTCGGGGCCCCTTGGCAAATTGATCTTCTACCGCAACCAGGTCGTGCAATGGATTCTCAAACACCAACGGAAAGGAGGGAAATAACACCGTGTCGCTCTACAAACGCAATTCGGTCTGGTGGGTCTCCATCTTCATCGATGGCATGCGCCATTGCGAGTCCACCGGAACCTCGAATCGACGCAAGGCAGAGCAGATCGAGCGGCAACTCCGGGAGGGACTCAACGACGCGCGGCACCGCCTGCCGCACGTGAACCCTGAAATGACGTTCGGCGCGCTCGCCGCCCGCTTCATAGCGGACGGGATGAGCACGCCGTATTCCATGGACCGCCTCCAGCACCTTCTGCCGTTCTTCTCGGACCTTCCCGCGCGGGACATCAACCAGTCCCTCACGCGGAAGTACCGGCAGGAACGGTATGCGCAGAACAAGTCACTCAAACCCGCAACCGTCAACCGCGATCTTTCGGTGCTCCGCCGAGTGTTCAATTGGGGAGTCGAGGAGGGCATCCTCTCTGCGAATCCCTTGGGGCGTCTGCGGATGGAACGGGAACGCAGGACCAAGCGTCCCGTCATGAGTCTCCGCGAAGAGCGCCTGCTTCTCGCGGCCGCCCCGGAACACCTCAAGCGGATCATCCGCTGCGCGCTCGATACCGGGATGCGCCGGGGAGAGATCCTCGCAGAGCGATGGGAGGATGTCGATTTCGACAACCGCATCCTCCACGTCACCCACTCGAAAACCCCGGAAGGCGAGGCTCGGGATGTGCCGCTCACCGGTGCCCTGTACCAGATGTTCCTTACCTTCCGGCGGGAGCGCGGCCCGGTCTTCACCTACGAGGGCAACGCCATCAAGCTCGTGAAGACCACGTGGGCGTCCAGCCTGCGCCGCGCGGGTATCCGCCACTTCCGGTTTCACGACCTGCGGCACACGGCGAATACGCGAATGATGCTCGCGGGCGTCCTACAGGAAGTGCGCCGGGAACTTCTCGGTCACACCTCACGCCGTTCGCGCGATGTCAACGACCGCTACGTCCAGATCGAGCTGCCGGAGAAGCGCGACGCGATCCGCAAACTCGAAGTCTGGCTCGCAAGCCAGGAACGCTCGCTCCAGGCGGAGAACGCAGTTCCATTGCTTCTCTCTTCACCTCAACCACCAACCGCAACTTCGGAGAATTCACACCATGACAGAACCCAACCGCAACCCCCAACCGCCCGACCTTGACGACGCGCTCCGCCGCCTCGTACTCGCCCGCGCGAGCGCGATCAACGGCAAGCTCCTCGCCCGGCTGAGCACCGTCTCGGACGATCTCGACGCGGGAGGCCATCGCGCCGCGATTGGCGGCCTCGACGGCATCGAACGCGAGATCGCAACCATGCGCAGTTTCCTGCTCCTGCTCTCGTAGTGGGAGCCCGGCTCTTTCACAACCAACCCATACGCACAAGGAGGCGTCATGAGTCCAAAACCAGCAACCGCACCAGAACCCTCAACCGGCCGCAAGCCGTGGGTCAAGAAGACCCCGGTCGAGGTCGTCCTCGAACAAATCGGCAAGCAGGAAGAGAAAGTCGCCGAAATGCGCGAGGACCTGGCTCACGAGGAACGCGAGCTTGCCAAGTTACAGCAGGCCCGCAAGGTTCTCGAAGCCCAATAACCCACGGGGAGTTGTCCATCAAGGATAGCTCCCCGTTTTCATACCCCAAGGAGACGCATATGACCACCGTGGGACGCACCCGAAATGAGACGCGATCCAAGCCACGACAGCTCGAAGCACTCGCCTTCTACCTGGGGGCGCATGGAATCGATTCCGCGCCCGTCATGGAGGAGATCGAGGCCCGCTTCAATCAGGAGATCTCCGAGGAGAAGCAGGAGCCTCTCCGCAACCTTCATGCCCTCGAGGCAAAACTCCAACAGGTGCGCAAGGAGCGCCCCGAAGCGGAGGCGCTCTGGCAGCGCATCCGCAAGGAACTCGGCGATACTCCACCGCCGTTCTTTCACGCCATCGTGATGGCGGTCTTCGCGTGCTTCGCGCTCGTCCTCGACACGCTGTTTCTCGCGCCCACGATGGATATCCTGAATATCGCCGACCCTGCCCTCCAGTACCTCGCTGCGGCTGGCGTTGCGGCAGTGTGCACGGGGATTTTCGAACTCTCCGCGTGGCACTTTGTGAACGCGAAGAACGTCGCCCAAAAGCACAGTGCCCTGGTTTCGGGCGGCATGGGCGTGTTGAGCCTCATTGTCTGGGGTCTCTTACGGGGTCACCAGCTTCGGTTTGCTGCCGGTCTCGCCGGGAACCCCCTCGGCGATTTCCTCGACGCACATCCATTCCTCGCCTCGGTGTTCTTCATCTTCATCACGCTCGCGACGCCGATGGTCGGCGCGGTTGCGCTTCTGCACGGCTGGAGCGAGTTCTCGGCAGCGCGGACGTGGCGGCGCGTCCGGGAGCGATTCGAGACGCTCCGCACTGCTGAAGTCACCCTTTCCCGGCAGGTACAGGCCGAAGCAGGGCGCCTTGCGGAATTCGACAAGCGCAAAGCCGAGGAGTGCCGGGAATGGAAGTCGGTCTTCGCATATTTCTACGAGCGCGGGCAGCGCAATGGGGCCCGGCGCGAGCCTCTCTGGTCGGTCCTTCTGAAGAGCGCTGCCGGGGCGCTCATCGTGACGCCACTTGCGTTTCTGGTTCCCGCCGTCTGGTTTCCCGCGCAGCTCGCCGTCCCGATCATTCCCGGCGTAGCCCTCTTCGCATACTTCAACCATCGCCGCCACCACCCAAGCCATGAGCGCTATCTCAAGGCTGAAAACACGCAGTTCGCGGTGATTCCCGAAGCGCCCAAACTGCGCGAGATTCACACACCGCAGCCGCGCCTTCTCTCGAAAGGAGATCCGTCATGAGCTGTCTGCGCATTGCTGCCCTTTTTCTTCTCGCGACGATCATCGCCTGCTCCCACAGGGTGCCGACTGAGACGGTTGAGTTGATCGACACAAGCCTAAGCATCACGCCGCACGCTGAAGCGGCCGCCCTCGATGCCGTGAAAGGCCAGATTTCGCACCTGGGGCGCGGTGATGCGCTCATCCTTATCCCCATTACCGGGGACGCCGAAAACGACACTGGCGGCCATATTTTGCGCCTCCAGGCGCCGACCACGCGTGAACCCTATGACGCCGACCTGCAACGTTTCCGGGGAAATGCCCCAAAGCAGTTTACTGCCTGGGTCGCAACGGTGCGTGCCGAGCCGAACCGGACCGATATTCTGGGCACCCTTGATGCTGCCCAGCAGGAACTTAGCACGCTGCCCCGGGAAAGTACTCGGCGGCTCATTGTAGTGAGCGATTTCATCGAGGATGATGGCACCTACCGTTTTACCTCTGACCGTTCCCTCGGCAGTCCGGCCCGCGCACGAGCGCTCGCCGCGCGCCTTCGCAGCGAACATGGGTTTGCCTTGCACGGAGTATCACTTTGCCTGGGGCGGCTCGAAAGCAGTGACTTCTCGCCGCTTTCGGTTGAACGCAAAAACACGATTCAAACATTCTGGGCCACCTACTTCACCGAGGACGGCAAGTCGCCCGAAATCCACTTCGATGGCGTGGGAATGCTCGAAAACGCCGGGCAGGAATGTGCTGCCAGTAAATGAATACATTCCTCAAGGAAATGTAACGAGGTGTGAGATTTATGATCGCGGGAAACTTCCTGAACGGTGTAACGGCGATTATAGGTATGTTTGCTGCCATCGCCACCATCGTGACGGGCTTCGGCCTGATCCTTGGCATGGTGAAGCCCGCCGACGCTCTGAAACGCATTGGCGCAATTCTCGGAACTGTTATCGCGCTCATTGTCCTCACGAGCATTCTCGTCAACGCGTGGTCACAGCTTCCCTCATGGCAGCAGCTTTCGCTCATCGCAATCGGTCTCATGCTCCTATTTCGCCTTGTGTCACGCAGAGAAAAACAACACCGGCCCCGTGATTGAAGTAGACGATCTCCGTCGCATTGCTCCCGCCCGTCTTCTGCACTCGCTGCATCTTTGCTGACCCGTTGCGCTGAAGTATGGCGCCATCCGCACACGGTCGCCACCAAAAAGTTGGCGCATCCGGTTATTTCTGCGCGGGCTTCTGCTGCGCTGGAGCGAAGGCTTCGGGATCAACCTTCCGCAACTCTTGCAAAAACTGCTGATACTCCGCCTCGCCACGCTTTAGCTTGCTGTAGTCCACGTCCTTGTAATACTGGCTGATGTAGTTGAAAGCATACGCCGCGTACCAGGGAATTTCCTTGTCCGGATGTCTAGAGTTGATCACAGGATTGTTCACTGGCTTGCCCTGCGCCACCGCCCATGCATACGGTGCCTCGCGAATGTCATACCCTGCCAAATACATCTGACGGATGCCGATACGGAGTAACTGTTCGTCCTCGTCTCGCAAGCAATCATATATGTCTCCCGCGCACGCGATGTTAGCCTGCTTTTGCAAGATGGACGTGATTGCATAGGACAACAAGGAAACCACCTGGTCTTGATTTT
>JAEHJW020009143.1_pt1 | contig 59799 bp, 93 predicted proteins | sample 9271431 | NCBI WGS metagenome assembly JAEHJW02 | reverse complement strand
TCCGCCGCTATTCCTGTCCGCAACCTGATGCGGGTGGAATCGACCGTGAAATCGGCCGAAATTCTGGCGGGGCATGCCCAATGATTACCACGCCGGTTGTCGATCAGCAGCAGGTTGCGGCCATCGTCCAGAGATCCGACAGCATCATGCAGAATGCCGGGAAGCAGACCGCTCCGGCCTGGTTGCGGGTACCCAAAAAGACCGCTGCGGAAACGGAGATGGCCGTGCCCGGGTCTGATGTGCAGGCGAACAACATCCTCCAGCGCTACGCCCAACAGTACGCGCCACAATCCGCCAGTGCCGCTCAGCAATGGTTGCGCACGCGGGTCAACGGGGTGCCGGTGGTGCCGCCGAATCTGCATGGCAAGGCGCTTCAGGAGTACGTGGATCACACGCTGATGGCGAAAGAGGAGAATGCCGCCAAAACGCTGGTGTTCATTTCCATGGACATGCCCAAGGCGATTTTGCGCAAGTGGTTCGCGGAAGTGGCGGACAACCGGCATCTATTCGAGACCACGGTGTTCGTGTTGCGCGGTTGGCCGGATAATCCTGAAGGGTTGCCGGAAACGGTCAGCAAGATCAACCGGCTGATGCCATCCGCAAAAAAAGCGGCGAATGTCGAGATCAATCCCATCCTCTTTACCGACCACAAGGTCAACATCGTGCCGGTGATCATCCATCAGCCGGGCAATGGCGCCTGGAGCGTCATCGTCGGCGATGGCGACGGCTTGCAGGGGGCGATCCGGGCGATCAACCAAGGGAAAGGCAGCTCCACGAAAATCCATGGGCATACTTGGAAAGTGGCCGAGCCCAACATGATTTCCATCTTCGAACAGAAGATTAAGACGTTCAACTGGAAAAAGACCGTAGAACAGGCGAAGGAGAGAGGTTGGGAGAATATGTCCACCCGGCTGGGCGACGCCTTGCCGGATTCCCTCCACGGCAAAAGCTACACCTATAATCCCAGCATCATCGCGACCGCCACCATTCGCATGCCGAACGGCAAAGTGCTGGTGCGCAAAGGGCAGGAGATCAACCCGCTGACGGCATTCCCGTTCCCGTGGACCCAGAGCTACATCGTGTTCAATCCGGCCCAGGCCTGGCAGGTGGCCCAGGTGCAGGCCTGGGAGAGCACGGTTCCCAACGTGGTCATCATGGCCAGCGAGCTACCGAAGACCTTGCAGGGCGAAGACCGGCTGGTGACTGCGCTGCAGCATCCGGTGTACGGCTTCTATCCGCATCTGGCACACCGGCTCGGCATCAACCGGGTGCCGGCGCTGATCCAGCCGGATCACGATGTGTTGTCCATTACGGTTCCGAAAGAGCCGCTGCCTGGGGAAAAACACTAATGTTCGGGTGCAAGAAAAAAGAATACAAGGAGATCGGTGCTGCCCTTGATCTAACTTCCGGCGGCATTTACAAGCGAATCGACGAGAATCGGGAATTGCTGGAATTGATCGCGGACAAACACCCGGAAGTGCTCAAAAATAGCCCGTGGATTGTCGGGTGGATCCGCGCGAACGACGAATATTTCATGGCAGCGCTGCATAGCATGGGGATGACGCTTCATCGGGATAATCCCCACTGCCCAAGACCATTTCCCGTCGTTGAAACGAGGAGAGACCATTGAAATTTCGCAATAAAATCACTGCCCTTGCTGCTGCGCTCGCCCTGACGTTTGCGGCTCCCGCTCTCGCTACAGGCGCCCAGGTGGCTACCCTGTGTCCCGACGCTGGCGTTTTCAACGAACTGATTGGCGGTGTTTGCTGGTCGGCGCTGTTCCCCTTGCGCATCGCCGGTATGACCTGGTTCGGTGGCAATTCCGGAGTGCCCAATGGCGCTTCTTCGGGGTTCATGTGTGAATGCGGCGGAAGCTGGTCACATCTACAGCTTCCGACGGTGGGCGTGCAAATCGGATACTGGCAACCGACCATGCTGATGGAGGCCGTGAGCCATCCTTTCTGTTCGCCCGTGCTGGGCGGCGTGAGCCTGCAGCCCGATTCCACGGTCGGTTCACAATGGACGGGTTCCTGGGGCGGCAACGTTGGCACCGGAGTCTCTACCGGCAACAAGAACAGCACATTTTTCAACGTGCATTTGTGGACCTTCCCCCTGATCACCATGATGCAGTTGGCCAACATTCCCGACTGCAATACTGGGTACAGCGGCATGAACCTCATGCTCATGAGCGAAGTGTTTCCAACCTGGAACGACGATCTGTTGTCTTTCCTGGCAAGTCCGGAAGAACTGCTTTATGACAACCCGATTGGCTTGCTGGGCGCTACTGAGGAATGCGCGCAGGAATCCCTGGGGGCGCAACCCATAGACGATGAATATTGGACAGCGGGTTGCTGGGGGCTGCTCTACCCGATGGTCGGCAGCAATCTGGGGGGCAACGACCCGATTCAGGCTTCGAATATCGATGTCGCTCGCATGATCGCCATGGGCTTTCGCCTGGGATTCCTGGAACGAACGATGGGCAACAGCACGCTTTGCGGCCCACGCCGCACGTATGTACTGCCCAAGGCGCAATACCGCTTCCAGATCCTGTTTCCCAATGACGAGACCAATCAGGAACCCAACGCCAGCGTCACGGCACCCAATGTCAGCTCCCAGCCGTCGGGAAACAGCATGCCGCCGGCGAATTATGTGACGCCTGCGGCCAGCAATCAGGGGACATTGCCGCAGAACGGCGGCGTGAATATTCAGGCCCCGCCAACCCAGTCCGGGGAATGTACGCATTGGATGGGGCAGACTCCGTTTCAGTGGGGAGAATGGGACACGCAGCCAGCCACCGGAGGAAACTATGTATATCTGGTCTGGCAGTGGACCAACTGTTGCCTGGGGCTGATCGGCAATCAGGGACCGACGGGGTAACACTCGCAGAAAGTTCAGCGTTTTAATATACTGGTTTCGTAATACAGGCTTGCGCGGAGTTGCTGAATGGGCTTTTTCATCTGGATGGGACACCCCAAGCGCCAGCGTCGCGCCGGCGCGTTGTTCATCGCATGGATGGCTGCGCTTGGGGTCATTTACGAGGCCACAGCGACCGCCAATGCCGGCACGTTTATCAACCAGGCGCAAAGCGGGGCGAATCTTGGCAACACCTTGCTGCTGGGCGGCCAAACCGATGCCGCCGGCAATGCCGGCGGTCAGGAGATGCAGGGCTTTGCCGGCACTCAGCCGGCGGGCGTGGAGAATAACGCTTCTTCCTACTACCTGTCGGACAATGTGGGGCTGACGCCAGGGAACGCGCTCAATCAGGCTAGCGCCGCCAACACGGCGGTTTTGAGCGATCCGACCTGTCCGGCCGGGTGGCCGGGCCCGCTCAATCAGTTCCAGCAGCAGGGCATGGGTGCGGTGGCTTCTACCCAGAACGCCTGCAAAGGGCCTTTGCAGGCCGCAGCGACCTCCTTGACGCAAGCTATGGCCGGAACCAGCGGAAGCACGCTGGCGGCGTATCAGGGCGCTCAACAATCCATCCAGGCGTTTGGGCAGGAACTCAGCCAGGTCAACAGCGCGGGCAACGCCCTGGAAACCACCTGCGCGCCGGTGATCAGCGGATACTATCAATACGCGCCAGCCTGCAACCTCTTGAGCGTGTCCGGGGTGCCTTCCTTGGGGACGCTGGCCGCCGCCTGGGCGGGGCCGCTAGGCACCGTGGCGTCCGGGTGCGCGGCGTTGCCCACGGCCATCACCAGCCCTGCGGCGGCGCAAGGCCTGGAGAACGCGCTGTCGCCGCTGACCGCAGACCTGCAGGGGATCATCGGCGGCGCAACGGGAAGTGTCTATGCCAATGGCAATGGAGATGGTGCGGCCATCTTGGCCGGGGGATATGGGAGCGGCGCCGTCACTGCGGCGTCCCAGGAGTACCAGCAGATATACGGGCAATGCAGCTATGCCCAATCCTATCTGGAAAACATCTCCACCTACCCGGGCGGCATGAACGCCTATGCCAGCGACCCGATGCTCAACAACTTTCTGAGTAATCCGTCGAATCAGGGCATGATCAACAAGATGATGCCCTTTATCGAGAGCAATCCCAACGTCTTCAGCCAGTATTACCAGAACGTCGCCTGCACGAACAACAATACCAACATCACCAACGCGGGGACATCCGCGACAGGACCTAGCACGACCACGACCAGTGCGCCGTCGATCCAGTCCAGCCCGGTTGCCTGCACGCAGCCACTCTCCGCTTATACCAGTACCGGCTGGATCGATGCCGCCGACTGGCCTGACCCCAATGCACAATGGATCTATGGAACGTCCGGAGGATGCGGGGCCGGAGTGCCCAACGGCACGACGGATCTCATGGAGGGAGTGTATTCCAATACCACGGGCGCGCCCTTGAACGCCACGCTGTACCTGGCGGCCGACGATGCTGGTGTAGTGGACATCAACGGCACGCAGGTGGCGACCTACTCGGATGGAGGGCAAGGCGGCGATGGAGCCCAGGCCTATCCTTCGACCGGGGGTGTGGTTTCCGTGCCGATCACGCTGAGTCCGGGGCCGGACCAGATCATGTACTACATCACCAATGCTGGTGGCGGCACGGCGGCCAATCCATCATCGGGCATTCTCACCATCATCGGCACCGTGAACGGCACCAGCCAGGTGCTGATCGACACCAACAGCAATTGGGTCTACATCCCGCAAAACGCGGCGCAAGCGGGGTCCACCGTCACCGTCAACCCCGGATCCGTGACGACCAATACCACGCCGAACACGCATGCCCAGAGCATCCTGTGCAATAGCCCGATCCAATGCATGGGCACGGAATGCCACGCCCTGTTCGGCAACCAGGACCTGCAATTCAGCCAGGCGCTCACGGCCCTATCCGCGTTGCAACAAATGGAGCAGGGGGCCGTCTGCGCAACCGGTACGTCTATGGCGGCAGGCAATTGTCAGCCGATCATTTTTGGCGGTGACGCGCGGTACTGCCGGACATGGCCAGCAGGTGGCTCCTTTACAAACAACTGCTGCGCGGAAGGGTTAAAGGATGCGGGCCAGGCCGGCAACCTCGCAAATTATTTGCTTCTGGCGCATGACACCTGGAGGATCGCCAACTCACCTCTTGTGGATGCCCATGTCTGGGGGATGGGAGCATTTCATGGGTGGGTGGAAAACGCTTATAGCACTATGGACAAATGGGCGGCTCAAGGCTGGGGTTATGTGACATCTGCCTTTAAGGGGGCATCAGAAGCTATTTCAAATGCTTTTGGTTTTGGAGGAGCGGCTGCCTCGAATGCAGTTGGTGTTTCCAGTACAGCGGTGCAGGGGGGAACTCAAGCGGCAACGTCTGGCTTGATTACCACGATGGAAGCCACCGTGGAGTCCTGGCTATGGCAAGCTGCCGCTTATCTTCTGAATGTGATTTTCGGGCCGCAAATGGCCGCCGAAATTTTAACCGCCATGTATAATTTTGTAACCTCGGTATATTACCAAGATATAGCGATGTTTTTTAGCGTCATAGGTTGGATCTATCTGGTCTATCAGATATTGCAAATTGTCGCCAACATGCTGACAGCATGCAAAAACGAAGAGTTTAAGTTGGGTCAGAAGCGCAAGCTCCACGCCTGTCAGAATCTGGGGACCTATTGCACGGATAAATTTTTGGGCTTCTGTCTGGAGCATAAAGATGTGTTCTGCTGTTACGCGAGTCCGCTTTCACGGATTATTGCGGCGCAAATCAAGATCGGTCAGCCCAACGTCGCCGGGGGTTATGGCACCCCCCAGGATCCCCAGTGCGGCGGATTCACGGTGCAGCAGCTTGCAGCAGTGGACTGGTCGCAAGTGTCCCTCGCTCAATGGCAGGCGATGCTTCAAAGTGCCGGGTTGATCGCTGGCGGAAACGCTCAAGGGTCAGCCATCTATACGCCGGCGCAAATAGACCATCCGGCGGGTGACGTGAATCTTCAACAGGCTCCGATACCTGTTGGACATCCACCGGTGGTGACACCACCAGCATCCGCGTTGCCGACGGGCAATCCGAATGCTGTGGCTTGATAGGCTTAGCTTGATGAGATAGTATCAACAAAGACGATACTACAGGAGCGGAACACTATGCGGGTGACCGTGAAGAAGTGGGGAAACAGCGCTGCCGTACGTATGCCTGCCGCCGTAATGGAAGCGGCCAAATTGCACCTGGACGATAGCGTAGATGTGCGGGAAGAGGGCGGGTGTATCATCATCGAGCCACTTCGGCCAAAGTTCGATCTGGATGAGATGCTGGCGGCCATTACGGCGGAAAACGTGCATGCAGCAGTTGATTTTGGGTCGGCAGTGGGCGGGGAACTGCTTTGATGGGCGGTGCCTATGTTCCGGAAGCTGGAGATCTTGTCTGGTTACATTTTGACCCGCAATCTGGTCACGAACAGAAGGGCCACCGGCCCGCTTTGGTGCTGACACCCGCGAGTTACAATGCGAAAACGGGACTGATGGTTTGCTGTCCAATGACCACTCGGGCCAAGGGATATCCGTTTGAAGTGCGGATCGTAGGTGATATCCCCGGCGTTTTGCTCGCGGATCAGGTAAAAAGCTTGGATTGGAGGGAGCGCCAAGCCCGATTCAAAGGACGGGTGACGGCGCTGGAATTGGATGAGGCAAAGGCAAAGGCCTGCGCTCTGATTGGCCGAAAGGCATAGCTGTTGGGGAAAAGGAAACCATGAGAATCCATCACACAAAACCGGCAATCGCCGCTCTGCTCGTCGTCTCTCTCTCGGGCTGCGTAACGGCACCAACGGTCATGCCGCATGCGGAAAGTGCCCAGTATCCAAACTTGCACAAAGCGCTAGAGAACACGTCGATTGTTGATCATTGGAAAATGTGTGACGGCGGTTGGGGCCGTTATTCCCGTGAGTGTCAGACAGAGTTCATCAACCAGTCCGTTGGTCCGGCGCCGTTGCTGGTTGCCGCCGTGGGCGCCAAAAACCTGCCAACCAGTATGCGGCCATTGAACGACGCGATGGATATCGGTGATATCGTCAACGGAGCCACCATGGCCGGAGTGGGCGGCCTGGCATCCGGCAGCATCGGTTTGGGTCTTCTCGGACTGCTTTCCGGAGGGGCATCACCCGGCTTGTCCGGCCTCCATCGTTTCCAGTCTGGTAACTATTTCTATGCCGTGCGCTTCGAGCCCACAAAGGCGACTGCCCAATCCATGGTTCCCAGCGCCGCTATGCTGGAAGCCCGGGTGCCGGCAAGGTTCGGCGGTACCGTGGTGGGCCATACTTCCTTTCAGCTTGGAGGCGTGACATGGAAACCGTACGAGCGTCGTTGGGTCACCGGATCTGGATCGTTTGGGGTTTTTTACAAGGCAAAACCAAAAGCGAACGATGCGGCGACTCAACCTTTTGCGGTATGGGACACCAAGTTAAAGCCTCTGATGAAAGCTTATGCTTTGACGGATCAGTGGCAATGGGCGGCAGGGACCACGGAGAAAGAGCAACTGATCAAAATCAAGGCGATCTCAGCGCCCTACCCGGAGTGGACTTTTGTGATGGTGGAGAATAGCGGCACCCCACTGATCTGCGCGGCCGGGTTGTGCCATACTGGACAAATGTGAACGGGCGGTGACTATCGTCAACTACCCCGCCCTAAAGGGTGGAGCTTCGGGGAACCGGGGCTAGGTTGACCAGGGGGCCGGAGTGATCCGGCAGACGTTTGTAACAGGTCGTTGAGACCCACTCCGGGATGCTTCCTCAGTCCCGGACACTGGAAGGTGAGGATCATGCTGGCGAAAGGCAAAGCGCCGAAGGTTCCCTCCGCTGCCAGCAATGGCAGGAGCCGGTTGCAGACATTCCCGAGGGGAGACCGCTGCGCGGGGCGATTCCCGCAAAGCGGCGTCACAAGCGCCCGTAAGGGCTTTTTAGGAGGTAGTAATGGCGGTTTTGGTATTGGACAAACGCAAGAGGCCCCTCATGCCGTGCTCGGAGAAACGGGCGCGGCTGCTGTTGGAGCGCGGGCGGGCGCGGGTGCATCGCATGGTTCCGTTTACCATCCGCCTGGTAGATCGGCGCGTGGAGGATTCCGTCTTGCAGCCCGTCCGCCTCAAGCTGGACCCCGGCAGCAAGGCAACGGGTATGGCCCTAGTGCGGGAGAAAGAGACGGTGGATGCGGCTACCGGCGAAGTCCTTCGCACACTGACTGTGATGATGCTGCTGGAATTGCGGCATCGGGGTCATGCCATCCGGGATGCGCTGACCAGCCGTCGGGCCTTTCGCCGGCGGCGGCGCGGGAACCTGCGGTACCGTCCAGCTCGCTTCGATAATCGCACCAAGCCCGCAGGCTGGCTGGCGCCATCCCTGCAACATCGGGTGGATACGACGCTGGCCTGGGTGTCCCGGCTCCGGCGCTTGTCGCCAGTAACGGTCATTTCGCAAGAGCTGGTGCGTTTCGACACCCAGGCTCTCCAGAATCCCGAAATCTCCGGTGTCGAATACCAGCAAGGCACCCTGTTCGGTTACGAGGTGCGGGAGTATCTGCTGGAGAAGTGGGGCCGCAAGTGCGCCTACTGCGATGCCCAGAATACCCCGTTGACCATCGACCATATCCACCCCAGGAGCGCGGGGGGATCGGATCGGGTATCGAATCTCACCCTCGCCTGCTTCCCCTGCAACCAGCGCAAGAGCAATCGGGACGTGAGCGAGTTTCTGGCCCGCGATCCCAAGCGTCTGGCCCGCATCGAGTCCGTCCGTAAGGCACCCCTCAAGGATGCAGCGGCGGTCAACAGCACCCGATGGGCGCTCTGGCGGGATCTGGTATCCACCGGCCTCGATGTGGAAGTTGGTAGCGGCGGGCGGACGAAGTGGAATCGCGCCCGGTTCAGCGTGCCCAAGGCGAATTGTCTGGACGCTGCCTGCGTGGGGCATGTCGATGGTCTCGAACGCTGGCAACAGCCGGTACTTTGCATCAAAGCCACGGGGCGCGGAAGCTACCAGCGCACCCGATTGACGAAGCACGGCTTCCCTCGCGGGTATCTGACCCGCAGCAAGAGCGCCTTTGGTTTCCAGACGGGTGACATGGTGCGGGCCGTGGTCACGCAAGGCAAGAGAGTGGGCACCTACCTGGGCCGTGTTGCCATCCGTGCCAGCGGCAGTTTCAACATCCAGACCGGAAACGGTCTGGTACAGCACATCCATCACCGATTCTGCAAGCTGGTTCAGCGCGGCGATGGTTACGGGTACCACTGGTCGCTTCTCCACCCCGCGCTGAACCACGGGGTTGCCGAAGCTGGGAGGAACTGATGCGTTTGGGGCGACCATTTTATCTGGCATTTATGGCGGTAGTATATTTACACGCCGCACTAGCCATGGCGACTACCGGGGACACGGCGCAGGACGACATCGCCCGGGAGTTCAGCGGATCCCCTCGCCCGATCAATGATGGAGCGGTACCTCCGCCTCCGCCGGCGGGTTGCAATACCACGTTGCAGCAGGAACAATCGGCGGGGCAGATCCCCAGCGACGAGTCGTGCTATTGCCCGGTGGGGGCCACTACGCCGACGTGCGTGGTCAATACTTCGAACTCCTGCCAATCCATATTGCCCGCAGAAGAATCCCGCCTGGGTTCCAACGCTCAATATTATGACTGCACTTGTCCGTCCGGGGCCTCTACGCCATCTTGCCCAAGTTATTACTCGCTTTGCGAGGCCAACTTGCCGAATTATCAGACGAATGCCAACCAGTGCTCCTGCGCCAATCCGGATACAAATTCTGTCCCGGTTTGCGTGAGTGATTATTCCATTTGCGAAGCCAACGCGGCGCAATATGAAAATAGCACGACCACCTGTAATTGTTCTCAGACCAGTACCCAGCCCTATTGCTGCACATCGACGACGACGCAACAGTGTTCGACGACCCAGCAATGCTCGACGACCCAGCAATGCTCGACGACGCAGCAGTGTTCGGTTACCTCATATACGTACACCTGTAAGTATGAAAACCCCTATGCCCCCAATCGCGGAGATTGGCTGGCGGCGTACTGTAATAACGGCTGCGGGTATACGGGTTGTATGGTCAACGAAGGGAACACCTACGGCAACAACTCTCAATGGATACCCTCACCGATTACCTTTGCCGCCTGCCCGGCGAACGACACCCCTCTTTGTTTTTCGCAAGGACCCGTATCTTGCCCCCGCAACAGCCACCATAGCGGATGCTACAAGAATTATGAGTATTCTCCGACACAGAACCCGGTCACTACCTGCACTCCAGTGACCACCTGTACCCCGGTTACCACCTGCAACCCCGTCACTACCTGCACCCCCGTCACCACCCAATCCTGCACCACGGAGCCATGATGAAACTCCGCGCCGCCATCCTCCTCGCTCTCTTCGCCGGCCTGCCGGCTGTAGGCTTGTCGGACACGGCCCAGGCCGCATCCGTCTATGGCATCGCCCAGGACGACCTCAACATGAACACCCTGGGCACGCCGTATATCCATTCGCGGCATACGGGGCTCATGCCCTACTGGGGCCCGTGCTATCGTTGTTCGACGCAGATGGTCTCGGAGCCCGCCTGCACTGTTGGAACGCCCCCCGTGACCCTGGCCTCCTGGACCAATAGCGGGAATAGCTCCTGTGGCGGATACGAAAGCGATTCGTTTACGGCCTCTACTCAGTGTTCGACCAGCGGTGTGGTGCAACTGGTCATCACAAATTCCAGTTATAACCCGGCGGACACCACAGGTAAGGTCAATTACGGGGTAACCATTCCATTATCCATTCCCAATGGTGGCAATTACGGTTCCGCCGTGAACATGAACGACGTGTTTGGCAGCAACAGTTGCTCCGAAAACTTTGACTGGTATCCCAGCTATGCCGTCACTGGAGAAGATGTCAACGGTACCTTTAACGGTACGGTGACGTTCGGTAATTATCTGTCGCCATCGCAATACGCGCAAAGCCCGTCTTTCCCGGTGGTATTTCAAAGCTACAAACTGGTGGCGGTGCGCACCTGCCATCAATACGCGCCGACCTCCAGCGAGTGCCAGACGCCGCCGCCACCAACTCAGACCAATCTTCCGGTATACCAGTGGGCGTGCGACATCTCGGAGGGGGGATGGATACCCGGCGGAATTTGTTCCAACAGCTTGATCTCGGGAAATAGCGCCGAATGGATCTTTGGGGCTAATGATGGGCTCAGCGGCACGGCGCAGTCCGGGTATTCGGTCATGGAGGCGCAATACGACAACCCGACAAACCTGGGCATGCCGGCGACGCTCACCTTTGCTGCCGATAATTTCGGCTGGGTGTGGATCAATGGGCAACAGGTCGGATATACGACGACTTATACAACGCTGGATACGGTCTCCATCACGTTGCCGCCTGGGACGGATACCATCGACTTCATGGTGATGAACGATCCGAACGCGCCTGTTAGCGATCCCAGCGAGTTCCAGGACCCAGCCGCCGGCATTCTGGCCATATCCAACAGTTCTGGCCAGGCGCTGATCGGAACCAACGACACCAACTGGTATTTGGTGGACAATCCGCCGGCCGCCCCGGTCCCGTCGCCGTCTTCGCTGCTCGCCGGCACCGGATACACCCCGCAAAACTGCGCCGCAGGAGGATGCTGATGGGACTCACGAGCGAGCACAAAGCGAGAAGGGGCTGGGCGCGTGCCTGGAATGCCATCCAAAAAAGCCCGGGGATCTTGCAGGAAATGCTGGTTTCCAGCTTCGATTCTGATGGTAAGCGCACCAAAAAGGGGATTTCGCAGGTGGCGGCGCAACTGGACAAGAAAAAATCCTGGCTAGGCACATCCTTGCTCAAAAACCTGGTTGGGCGCGGATATTTGCGACCGGACGGAACCGGATATAGGATCACGGCAAAAGGCTTGGCGCTCAGAAATCAGCAAAACTCGGTGGCCGGCAAGCCTTTCCCGTAAGTGGCTTTTGTTCTATAGTATATTAAATCCATATATATTTGAGGCCGAGCGATGCGCCCCATCCTGTTTGAAAACGCCTGGGTCAGTCTGATGATCTTCTGGAGATACGTCTGGCGCCTGTGGTTTTTTATGGCGCTGACCGGCACTGGTCTGTCTTTCGGCTTCTACGCGGCCACGCATGGAAGAGGTCTGAGTCAGGCTGGGGATCTCCATATGCTGTATTGGGAAGCCCTGATGCTGATGCTGGCGATTTCGGTGTACTCCATCCTGATCTGGCACTCGCAGTCCCTGTACAAGCCGCTTCACGCGAAGCGCGCCACTATTACGATGTGGCTGGAACGAAAAGGGCAGGTGGTGCCATCGCGGTGGCGGCGGATGTGGATCTGCTGGTGGGCGTTCAACTGGCGCTATGCCCTGATCAGCCTCCCATTGTTCTGGATCGTCGCTGCATTATCGAAAGGCCAGTCCTTGGGGTTGCCCATGGATGCCGCTATCAGCCTTTGGTCGGGGTGGCTGGCGATGTGGTGGTGGCTTTTCCATCCTCTGGGCAAATCCCATTTCATGCTGCAGCGGTCCAGCGAGGCGCGCGCGTGATCACCAGGCTGATCGCGGCGCTGATCGAAATGATCAGGAAGGGCCTCGTCACTGCGGTGCTTTCGTCACTGCTGGTCTGGGTGCTGTTTTTCACCCTGTCCCTCTATCGCTACCACTTTTTAGGGCATGCGCCGGACCATATTCTTTGGTTGGTCCCAAAGCACATGCCTTGGGATCTGGCGCTGAAAAAAGGAGCGTATATCGCGTCTGTGAGCGCCATCATCATGTTTGGTCTGGCTGTCTGTCTGGTTCTGGTGATGAACCTGCTGGGCTGGCTGATTGTGGGCATAGCGCTTTTGGCCAGAAAAACCGGCCGCACATCTTCTAGGGGGTAACCATGTTCTGGCTCTTGTTATCGTTAGGTATTCCGATCGTGGTTGTGCTGATGCTGTTTTTCTCCGCGATGGACGATTTCTGGCAGATCATCACGCTGCGCATCGACGTGAGTCGTCTGTTCGGCGATCTGTTCCATGTGCTGTTCATCATTGGTATTGGCCTGGTGGCCGAGCTATTCAGTCTGTTCATGCTGGTAAAGGATATCCTTTGATTTTTCCATTGAGCATCGCGGGAGCCATTCTTATTTTGGTTGGCGGGCGCGCCTGGCGGATTCATGCACGGGGGAAGGCGGGCGAGCTGCGGGTGCGCATGATGTTGTTTGCGCTCCGTGCGCCGGCCTTGAACGACATCATCCTCAACGGTCAGCGCGGGCTTACCCAGATCGACCATGTGGTGCTCACCCGGTCCGGTTTGCTGGTGCTGGAGACCAAGAACTTCAGCGGCCAGCTTTACGATCAGGGCCGCCGCAAGCCATGGCTGCAATATCTGGGCGGCATCCAGCGTCCGTTGCACAATCCCCAGGACCAGAATTATGGGCACCGAAAGGCCGTCATCGAGAACAGCGGCATTCGCCCTCAAGAGGTCTTCGACGCAGTAGTGCTGGCTGGCGACGCGCAGTTTCCCAGAGGGGCCCCGGAAGGCGTGATTCACCTGAAGAGCCTTCCCGCCTTGTTACGAAAACTTGGCGGCACCAGGGAGATTCCAGACGCCTACCGGGAGGCATGGGCGCATCTGAAAACCCGGATACAGGGCAGCCAGGAAGCCCGCGCGGCACAGATGCGCAAGGTGACTGGCGGGGGCCTGAATTACTGGATACAAGCCCACGGTCCATGGCTGGCCGCGCTGGGCTTCGGTTGTTTCGTAGCGGGGATTTTCCCCTGGTGAAATCTTTTTAGAGAGGAGAGGGTGGTATGGGGTTTGGCGGATGCAAAACGGAAAAAACCAGCCAACTCGCGGTCGAGATCGCGCGGCTGATGGGTGAGGGTGCCTCCGGAAAGGAAAAGGCGAGGGCGCTGTTGCAGGCGGCCATGTCGGCTCCGGCTCCGGGTACGCTGAATGGCGGGAGCTTGGCGCATCGCGGCGCGAAAGTGACTAGCTAATGGCGAACATACAGCACGTTGCTACCCGTATTTTTCGGCATGTCGATGCCGGGCACCTGCCCGCTGGTTATGCGCTCGCCATGGGTGCGCTGGTCGATGCCTATGGAGTGCCCCCTGCAAGGGACGATGATCCGGATTTCCATGCCTGGGCGGATGCGGTGCCGGGAAGCGCTGTCGAGAAATTGATGGCCTGCATGGTGCGCCAGGGGACATGGAATAATTCGGCATGGTTGCTGGAATATGTGCAGGAAGCTACCAGGGAGTGTGCGGCATGAGCATCCCGTATCTGGTTGGGCGGCGGACAAGCGACCGCGATCTCGCGGAAAGCCGTGCTTTGGCCAAATCGAATCTGCGCGCAGAGAACAGCGGCAGAATGGTATTGGCTCCTGTTGGTTGGAGTATCGCCACGTTCGGTGCCGGGGCGGTTCTGGGCTGGACATCTCGGCGCCTGTTTTTGCGGAAGCCCGGAAAAAATGATGCATCCTGAGCCCGCCATGGTAGTCCGGCCGGTTACGCAGGCGGTAGCGCGGTACCAGGCGGTTGTGGCCCAGATACGCGCCGGCAATGCTGCGATCGCGGCACGTATTCATGCTGATGAACAGGCATCTGGCACTGTGCTGGCAAAGCGGTTTATAGGAGACGCGGCTGCCCATCCATTGCCTGGTCCATTTGCGAATGCCGCGAAAGGGGCTAATATTTCCAGTATCAAGCCATAAGGAGGTCCATTATGCGTTCCTTGAAAGCACTTGCACTGATGTTCGCGGTCAATCTGTTGTTCGTCGTGACCTTGTCCGCTGCGCTGGCGATTTTCCATGTGCGAATGCACCTGGTCGGCTTCGCATTGCTCTTTGGGTTTGGCGGGGCGTTCTTGTCCCTCTTTTTGTCGAAGTGGCTGGTCAAGCGCATGTTCCGCATGGCCCAGGTTCATCAGGGCGATCTCGGTGTGAACGGCCAGGTTTGGCAGCTTGCCGCCGAGACGGCGCAAAAAGCCCAGTTGCCCATGCCTGAGATCTGGATTTACGCCGATGATCGGCCCAATGCTTTCGCTACGGGCGCCACCCGGCACAGCGCCATGATCGCGGTCAGCACGGGACTGCTCAATCTCCTGGATGCTGGCACACTGCGGTCGGTGTTGGGGCATGAGATGGGCCATATTGCCAACGGAGACATGCTCAGCACTACCTTGCTCATGGGGCTCATGAACAGCTACGTGATCTGGATGGGCAATCTCGCTGGCCGGTACCTGGGCAACAACGTCCTGACGCAGCTTGTGATCACCATCGCTTTCGAGATTGGATTGTCGTTCCTGGCGCTCATCCCGATCACCGCATACTCACGGCATCGTGAATATGGCGCGGATGCGTTCTCTGCCCGGTTGTGGGGCAAGGAATCCATGATCAGCGCCTTGCGGCGGCTGGAAAGGATGCCGGTGGAAGTGAACCCGCGCAAAGACGCGCTGGCCACGGCCTACATCCACGGCCCCATGGGAGGCTTGTTTGCAACGCACCCCAACATAGAAAAGCGGATCGCGGCAATCCGGGCGCTGTGATCGGTAATTCGAGCCGGAAACCGCCGCCTTCGGGCGGCTTTTTCGCGCTAAGGCTTGCGATTACTAAGATAGTATATTAAAATAAATGACAGATACAAAGCGGGGAATCTATGTTTCTAACCAGCCAACCAACCGTCGCCCATCACGCCGCCAACGCCCAGGGCCGAGATTTTATCGTGGGCGATCTCCACGGTTGCCGTTCCATGCTGGACGCGCTGCTGGAGCATGTTGGATTCGACACCGCCAGGGATCGTCTGTTTTCCGTCGGCGACCTGGTGGATCGCGGGCCTGATTCCATGGCGTGCCTCGATCTGCTCCTGGAGCCGTGGTTTTACCCGGTTCTGGGTAACCACGACGCCATGCTGATGGCGTGGATCTTGAAGGAAGATCAGGATCCACGGGCCGACGTGTACGGGGGCGGATTTGTGCTCAACGGCGGCTTGCAATGGGCCAACAGCCTTTGGTCGTGGGCCAACGAGTTCCTGCCGTTGCTGCAGGCCCTGCCGCTGGTGCGGGTAATCGGCAAGGGCGCCAATGACCGGTTTCAGGTCGCGCATGCTGAGTTGCGCATGCCGGATGGCCGTGGATTTTCCAACGGCAACCTGGACGACGATGGCACTCTGACCTGGGATCTGGATCACTTCATCCCCGGCTTCGGGGACAACGGCGACTGGCGGGATCATGTTTTGTGGGGCCGGAGCTTAATCCGCGACGTTTTACGGCGCTCGCAGAGCGGTTCTGAGATGCCGGAAAAGCGAACTGGCGAACTGTCTACCGCCTATGTGGGGCACACCATCGTGCCGCCTACGTTCGGCCCTCGCCAGAACACGCCATTGCGTGTGCAAAGCCATGTGTTTCTGGATGGCGGGGCATTCAAGACTGCCCAGGACCCGCGTTTTGGACTGGTCCTCTGGTGTCACGGGGAAGATCGCGGCTGGCTGCTGAATGATCGGGGCAAGGTGGTGGATTTGGACGGAGACGCAAAATGACTGAATACACCATCAAGGAAGAAAACGGTTGCACGCTCGTGTTTGGAGCTTTGCCGATCAGCGCGCTTGCCCGGCTGACTCGCGGCAACCCTAAAGGCACGGTCATGGACCCGGATTTGGCGAGGATGGCCGGAGCGAATTTCGCCTGGGGAAAGCCTGCGGATATTCAGCGGGCGAAAGATCGATATCGGGCGGTCGCTATCGACCGCGTAAGAAATGAGCCGAGGCCGGTTGAACTGGACGAGGCGGACATTCAATGGCTGGCCGTGGGCGAACAAGGCCGGTCTTCCCAAGCCATCTTCTGGCGTATCAACGCGCATTTGCAGTTCTCGGACGCAAAGGCCCAGATGGAAACCCTCGCCTACCCGCTCGATCCTTCGGACCTGGGCCGCTGCCGCAAACTGTTGGAGCAGGTGCCCATCGTGAACGAAAAGTTCGCCCAGGTAATGGGGACCATGGCCGGGCCGGTCTGGGCAGGCCTGGTGGAGAATTGGGAATGCCTGTGCGCCACCATGGACCGTGAGGCGCCGGCGTGGCGGGATGGCAAAGGGACTGCTAAGGAAACGAATCGGCTTATGCAGGAGATTATCGCGGAGGCTGAGAAGTGATCAACAATGCCAAGCGGTGAAAGCTGCCAGTTTGAAGACGGCCGCAACTGTCCTTTCCTGGCGTTTACCGGTATGCATGACAAGTGGAAAGAATTTGCCTGCTACCTCTCTGGTGATATTTGCGGAGGATCGCGATTTTACCCGGATGAATTTCGGAAGGGGTGTGATTGATAGGAGGTGTCAAATGCAGTTGCGAAAAGTGATCAATACGTGGGTAGTTGGGCTTGTTATATTGTTTGGCGGTCCAGTTGCGGCGCTCTTAATTTGGGGTTTGAGCGGGATGCCTAGTTGGGTAATGTTCGTGGCATTCCTAGAAGAGATAGCTGGTTTTGTGTGGCTTGGCACCCACTAGGATATTCAGCGTCGTTTATTGCCATCGGCCTTCTGGCCATTTTATATGGTTTGCGTGAATTAAGCAGTAAGGAGATAGGCATGGATCCTGTACAATCCGTTTTCGTCTACATGATATTGACCATGATGGGAGCTGTTTTTGTTTTTTGGCTCCTGGGATGGTGGGGTATTGATACGGCTTCAACTGATGAGTTAGTAATGCCTGAAGCTAACGCGGTGAGCGAAGACAATAACCAGATATTCCGAAAAAAAACCAGCCGCCCAGATGAATTCGCCTGGGCACACCGCAAAGAAAACGGCATCGGTAAAAGAGAAGAGCAATAACAGCAAATATCAACCGCTATTTCTGAGTCGAATTCATGACCGAGAATTGGCGAGAACGGAAGCGGCAAAGAAGGGGGCAGAGGAAGCTGCCAAAAGGCGCAAAATAGTGCTTGCCCTAGATATCTGTATTGCAGTGCTTAAAGCGGGGCAAGCGCAGACTTGCTGGTATCGCCCGCGTCGAGCGCGGAAAAAGGATTTTCTCAGTCATCTTGGCGACCTCGTTTTTGGGGAATAATTATCATGAGCAAGCCTACCGAACTTACTGTTTATACCGTGCGCAGCACCAAACGCGGGTCCGGCCACTACGGCCTATGCGAGATCTGCAGCGGAGACTGCTCTGAACACTTTGTCGCCACGAACCGACGCATCTGGGTGCGCGATGACGGCCAGCATATCCTGGATGGCGGTACCAGCGGAACGTATGGGCACATGCATTGCCTGATCCAGCGTTTCGGCAACCTGGTGGCCCAGGACAGCCTGCAGAGGGACGGGAATATACTGCTGTTTCCGCAATGGGCCGTTGACCAGATCATGACGAAGTCGATGGGCGCGCGCCGGGCGGTTTGACCAACATAAGGAGATTCACCATGGAAAAAAGGCGACGAAAGATGGATGTGGCAAATATGGTCGCATCGACAAAGCTCTCCCAGAGTCGTTTGGATGCCACCTTAAAGCTGGCGGCAAAATTTCAGGAAGATCCGCAAAAAACAGAACGACTTGCCGCGTCCTTGTGTATCCCCTGTTTTTACAGCAGTGCGTTAGGCGGGGCGGCCATAACGCAGGAGCCCTGCATGTGTTGCGGGGCAGTGCAAATGTATGGAAGCACTAATACCGACGCGCTGTGTATGGATTGTGCGCAAGAAGCGCATCTGTGCAAGCACTGTGGCGGGGATGTGGAGTTGCGAACAGGACGTAAAAACTGGCCCCGTGCAAAAGATAGCGGAGTGCCGGCATTATGAGCGGAAAGAAGCGTATCTACATCGCCGGCCCCAATCTGTTTTACGCCAACTGGCCAACCTTTGCCTCCCAGGCCCAGACACTATGTGCCGAGCATGGCCTGGAGGCGATTCTGCCGGTGCCGGCCACCGTGCTGACGGGGCCCGGCGTCACCGAACCGTCCGATGCCGCAAGCGCCAAAAAGGTGTCCGTCAACTGCCGAAAAGCCGTGAGCCGGGCCCATGGCGTTATCGCCAATCTGTCGCCCTTCCGTGGCACGGAACCCGATAGCGGCACGGTTGTTGAATACACGCTGGCCCATGTTCTGGGAATACCCGTGATTGGGTTCACTAGCGGGGTTGGCCATACGGTTCCCGTGGGCACGGACGAAGAGGGCCGGCTGTTGGCTTCGGACGGCGGATGGATCGAGCAGTTTGGTATCCGGCACAACGTGATGGTGCAGGATGTTTGTGATGCCATAACCACCAGCATGCAGGAGGCTGTCATCCTGATGGCGGGATTGATGGAAAAACGAAAACTCTGCGACCGTAAAGCCTCTTCTGTGGGATTTTGGTGGAATAAGGCCATTCAGGAAATGCATCGCAAGGAGGCAGGTGGTGAAATTCCAACAAAAGATGGAGGGTTTTTGCCATGAGCAACAAGCAATATTTCGGTATGGCCTTTGGGGCAACATTTTTTATTCTTCTGCTGTTCTGGTTTTGCCATTTTCCCTTGTTCCCATACGCAATTATTCCTGGTGCGATGTTTTTTGGATTTGTGGCCAGTAATATTTGAGTATATCTGTGGTATTTTGGTGAAGTGAGGCTATTTAGGACATGCGAGTTATCCCGAAAACGAATAACGGAGGTGTTGAACATGGAAGACAGTGCATTGAAAAGCATCCTGGAGAGCATCAAGCGTTATTTCGGGGACACCAGCCGCCCCGCAGAGGCAACGCTGGATGGTTTGGAGTCTCTGGCCGAGGAGATTGATAGCCTGATCAGAGCTTTGAAGGAGGATGCCAAAGCGATTTAGCTTGATGGCAACCTGTGACGGTGCTCCCATCTGGCGTGCCACGTAATCATTACGAATGCTTATAGTCTGGTGACCGTGCCGACTTTTGACTTGCCCTTGAGCATCCAGAAACAGGTCAACGCCAAGGCGGGCTTTCAGGCGGAACTGGAGACGATCAAAGCGGCAGAGGTAGTCCAGGTCCAGAAGCGCAAGCTGGCCGCACTCCAGGCCGGCGTACAGGCCCAGGCGCTGGCCTCCGCCGCGAAGTCGTCCGGGCTGACGCCGGAGGAGATCGTAGCTTGGGAAAAGGCCCGCGCCATGTACGCGCTGTCGCGCCAGGCCAGCGGCCCGGTGAGCCGGGTCATCATGACCAAACTCGCCGCGCAAGCCCCTGGTGTTCGCAGGCAATAAAGTTTGCTCATGGGTAATAAAGATTGATCATGAGTGACCTGCGCTCTGATCCGTGGTTTGCCAGGCGGGACGGCTTTTCAGGTAGCCTCCACAGGCGGTGCCCGACCCTGAATGTTGCGAAGCACGCTCATGCGGGATAACCTCTCGCTGAGACATGACGGCTTGAGACTGTTTCCGGACATTCAATTACCCATGCTGGCTTCTTCAGCAGTCATGCTAGATATGTGCGTTCGCGCAATAAGATTAAATGATCGAAGACGGTGTACCAGACCAGACCGGTAGAAGGCGTTTATGGGTTCTCGTTGTGCAGCTATTTGTGATGAATAATCGGCATTATACTTCCATCCTGTGATCATCTTAGGACAAATATTGACATGTCTGCATATCCCGGATTTTCAGTGGTCCACCTTGCAATGCGCAGAGAAACGACCTTATTATCCATTGGATCTGGCGTATTATATCGCAGAAACGAAAACTATTATATAGTGACCGCTTGGCATAATCTTACCGGTAGACATAGTGAAACTCTTCGACCGATTTCCCTAACTATGGGCGTTCCGAATAATTTGGTTGCGTCTATAGCACAACTATTCCAAACGCCGCAGGGGAGAGGCTCCGGACGTATTCCGTTCATAATTCCGATTGAGGACAGTACAAATGCAAAATATTTTGTTCATCCTCTGGGTTGGCCTAGGATAGATGTAGCTGTTATCCCAATAGATCCCTATGAAACTTATGATTGCGACTTCAGAACAATAGATGGACCAATTTCCGCCAAAATGACAATGATGGGAGAAACTGACGGCGGCATCGGTCAAGTCATTCAACCTATCCAAGATTGTATTGGATCCTTTGGGCGGATTGCGATTCAAGCTGACAAGCTTATATATCCTGGCGATGAGCTTTTTGTTTTAGGGTATCCTCGGGGAATTACTGACTATTCTTTAGAGCCCATTTGGAAGCGTGCTACGGTTGCTTCTGACCCACAATCCGGCTGGAACAAAGAGTCTAAATTTATTATCGATTGCGCCTCGCGCGAAGGTATGTCTGGAGCTCCGGTAATTTCATTCAGCAAAACTGGCCGGATTCAGGTTGGCGGGATGGTGCATATTGGTGATGGTCCCTCCGCGTTTTTGCAGGGAATTTACGTCGGGAGAGTTATTGATAGCAGTTCTAGGGCAGAAGATCGTTTTTTTGAGGCGCAAATCGGCACTGTTTGGAAGCAGGCTGTTATCGATGAAATAATCGATGCGCAAACATTTGGAGTTCACTCGAACGAGATTGGTTCGACGCCCCAAAGAATTGACGAAGAGGTTCGCGATGCATGGCCAGAAGATGAACATTATTCCCCAAAAGTTTTGGACAATCAGGGATATTTATGGCTAATTGTTGATGAAGTTTTAAAAAAACTCAATGGTAATGCCAATCCAGAAGAGGTGAAAGAGTCAGTAATTCGGTTTGCCAATACATTCCAGCAATCAAATATTCGTTGAATGCAAAATCTAGTTATCTCACATGCCTCTCTGCATAAGCCTTAGATTAGTTAATTAACGTCCACTTTCCGCTGCGTACCTGCCGATGAAGCTCCTCCCCGAGAGATTGCCCCACTAACCTGGTTGGTCCATGCCGGAAAAGAAGACATGCTCGGTTGATTGCTGTTTGCAAGCAACTCAGTGAGCAAAAATCATTACAATGGCATCGGCGTTTAGGATGGTGCCCATAGGGGCTATGATCAAACTATGTTTTGGAAATGAGGAATCACTTCTCGAAAAAACAATAGGTTGATGTGTGCCTAGGATCAAGCTCTATTACCTGCGAACAGCAGCCAGCAGCAAGTTGTGAAGCCTTGGCCTTGGTGGCACAGTCAAATCAAATGATCCGGTAACGGGAGGTCATGCAAGAAGTAGTCATTCTTGTAGTCACTGTCTATTGGCGAGATGCGGTGCAAAAAACCATTACTTTGAGCGTCGGATATGTCTATAAGTTTGCTGAGCAATGAGAGAGTCTGACGTTGAAAATGGTTGAGATTTCTCTTAATCTCAATAAGTTCACCAACAGAATGCGCCTCCAAGAAATTGAAGTGACTACCCAACAATCCACAGATGCCATCTGAGAATTGAATCTCTATACAATCTCGCGAGTCTACGAAGGCATATTCTACGAATCTTCCATTGTATTTAACCTGAGTGTTTCCAAGTGCATTCTGAATTGTAGTTTCTTTGTCAAAAGTATGAGTGCTTTTTGGGTAGATGTATAATGGGTGTAGAAATAGGCTGTCGAATCTATCAATGAGCACGTTATCTTCATTGTCCACGATGAATGGCAACTCCGGAAGGTTTGCCCCTTTTCTAATCATATATATAACAAGTTCAGTGATGTCAGACTGTGGCTTCTTGGAAACCGATTCAAGAAGGTCGGAAAGTTCTATCATGAATGCAGGGCTTGCGCTTCGCTGGACATTTGGGAACCGATACTTTCTTAGAATAAGTATCAAGCGATCTAAGTCCGTCTTTGCAAGGTTGAATAACTCGCTCTTTATGTGCATGATATATGGAATATACTGGCTCAGTTCTGGTTCGCCCCAGAGCGAATCCACGATATCCACCAGCGCCCAATAGAGAATATTGAAGTTGGTATAGTGAATGAACACGCCATTAGTAATCAACCATTCCAAAAGCCTTCTTATTTTCTTTGAATTCAGCACCCCGAGATAACCACCTGTGGCAAGCTGATTGAATTTGATTTCCTTAGCAGACTTCTGGATGTGCAACGACTTGACAAGATTATCAAGCTTAGTTAATGGCTCAGATTTTTTGTGGACAATTCCACCTAAGACAAAGTTCTTTGGCTGCTCGTTGAAACCGTTCTCACCAATCCAGAATTTTCGAATATTGTTAGTCTCGTCGTAAAAGAAAGCGTAATCTTCGTCTACCCCGTAGAGAGGTTGCCCTGCAAAGACGTTTAACAGCATGTCTGCCCTAAGTTCCTCCACATTCAGGATGTGGAGATTTGGCTGATCTTCACGCACAATAATAACCCTCCGGCAATATTGCGGATATCATCTACAGGTCGCCTAGTAGGTAGGTATCTGGATTATAGCGGTGCCAGTAGCAAGAACCAACGGGGTACCCCCCAGATTTAAGACTTCGTTGCCCATGAGCACACGTTGTCGTGTTTGATGAACAAATGTTCCAAATTGGCCGATATTAATCGTTCGGTGCCCGGAGGCTAACGACCGCTCCCGCTGCGTAGCTGCCGAAGAGGTCACCAGCAGGATCCTACGACGTGACCCGCCTGGTCTGCCCTGAAAAAGAAACGATGCTCGGTCGATAAGGCGTTGCTGCGTTATGGCGGCTACGTGGGTGTTCGGCCACCCATGGTGGACAAGGCGCACAACTTCTTTCACCGCTTTGGAGCGCCGGTGGTGTTGGTCGGGCGTTTCATCGTGCCGTTGCGTCAGTTGCAAGGTTATCTGGCCGGCGCGTCGGAAATGGGATTCCAGGCGTTTGCAATGTGGAGCGCGATAGGTGCCGTGCTGTGGGTGTCCGCCTGGGGCGGCGGGGCTTTTTGGTTGGCGCAGAAAATCCCCGGGTGATTTGCTGGATTGTGTATGCTCCAAACAATATAGTATATTAAATACTGCCTAATCATTGCGGGATCCGGATGATCATTCTCGACGAAAATCAGCATCGCGTAGCGAGCCACAAGGAGGGCCCAGCGCTAGTATTGGCTGGAGCCGGGGCCGGAAAGACTGCCTCGATCATCGGTCGAACGCTGGAGTTGGTGGAATCCGGGGTCCCATCCAGCAGAATTCTGCTGCTTACCTTTTCCAGAAAAGCCGCGCGGGAGATGCGAGAGCGGGCCATGATGGCTTTTGGAGAAGGTGGCGCCACGATCCAGGCCAGCACCTTTCATGCGTTTTGTGGACGCATTTTTCGACAATACGAAAGCGTTATCAGGCCACCGTTGATCAAGCCTCAAGCGCAAGGCAACATCGCGCATACTGGCACCGATAACACGGCACCTTCCCAGAAAATCCAAGAGCACCAGGGCGACCGCGTTACTCAACTGGATGAAGGCGGCCAAAGCCATATCGCCATGGAAGCAATTCGTCGCCAATACAAAGACCCTAAAGAAGCCGAATTGGCGCTCAAAGAGATGGACTGGCGGAAATGGCTGAGTGCTTATGATCGCCTGCGCTCCGAAGGTTATACCGCGCAAGCCCAAGGCGCCGCACAAATGACCACAGATTTTATAAATGCTTGGTGGCGCGTGGAGTTTACCGAAGCGCAGAAGGATCCAATGGCCGGTGATTTGTACCAATTCGCCGTGTGGTACGAAACGGAGAAGCGTTTGGCGCACGTCATTGATTTTGGCGATCTCATTAACCTGCCTTTTGACTTCCTTCGAGCGAATCCATCAGCGCTGGCGAAACTTGCCCATCGTTACGACCAGATCATTATCGACGAAGCCCAGGACATGGATGCCGCCCAATACCAGGGTATCCAGAGGCTGGCCCGCGCGATGCCGACACCAAACCTGATGTTGGTTGGAGATGATGATCAGTCGATTTATGGGTTTCGTGGCTCATCCCCGAGCGTGCTGCGGTACTTCGCCGACATTTTCCGCCCAGAAATCTATCGTCTGGAGCGTAATTACCGTTCTACCCGGGAAATCGTTCAACGGGCATCCCAGCATGTGGCGCACAACCGCCATCGCATTCCGAAAGAGCCATTCTCAGAGCGGGAAACAGAAGAAAGCATCTTCGCCTATCGGCACGAAACCGATATGGACGTGTTGTACTGGATCACCAGGCGACTGTTGCAGGCGCACGCCGATGGTGCGCCGTGGAGCAGCTTTGCCGTGCTTTATCGTTCGCGTCGCTTTGGGCCACAAATCAGCGCCCTTCTGGTCAGGTACCGGATCCCGTTTGTGATCTATGGCGGTCTGAGCTTTTTCGAGTATTTGGAGGTGAAGTTTGCCGGGGCCTATGCCCGCCTGGCTACCAACCCCCGGGATAGTGCAGCACTTCGAGATCTGTCACCGCTTCTGCCTGGAGTGGGTGATCGTTATATGGATTTGCTGCACGCGGCGCTGATGGAGAACCCCACATTTGGTTTCGTCCAGGCAGCAGAAGCTTGCGCGTCCAATCGCTTTCGCACAGCGCATCAATCTATCCTGAAAGTGCAAAAGACGTTGCGGCACCTGCTGCAGTCCAACCCGGAAACATGGGGCAAAACTTGCTGGGAATATGAAAACTCTGGCATCCGGGTCTGTCTGGAAAAGGCGGATGCCAAGGAATACGCCGACGATAAATCCGCGCTGATCGCCTCGCTGAAACGCCGGCAGGATAATCTGGGATTTTTTGATCAGATGATTACGGACGTGATCCATGAGGCTGACGCTGAAGAGGCCAAGCATCCTGTTTTGTTGATCGCCGGGATGTTTGTCACCGATGCACAAAAGAAAGACGAAGACGGGGACAGGGTGGTGTTGGCCACCGTCCATGCCTGCAAGGGCCTGGAATTCGACGAGGTCCATATCCCAGGATTCGTGCAGCCCTTGATGCCTTGGCCGATTGATGATGACCGCGACATCACCACACTTCCGCCAGACGACCAGCAACGGATCTATGCGCAGCGCGAAGAAGAGCGGCGTATCAGCTATGTGGCTCTGACGCGGGCCAAGCACCGTCTGTTTTTGCATGTTCCAGGCAGGTTCGTGACCGCTGCCAACCTTATGCTCAACGGGGCAATCAGGGCACCTTATCTCAATGAATTGGGGTTAACAGCGGTTCCGGCACCGTTCCAGGCGGCACGGATGGATACAGCCGTGCAAGCCACGGCGAATGTTATACCGTTCCGGCCGAAACCTGTTGAGGAGGATTGCCGTGGTGGGTGAGAACACGCAAACCTATCCTCGCCCATCTCCAGACCAGGTTTTGGCGTGGAGGCCGAAGGATTGGTGCCAGACTAAAGACGCAGCGCCTCATTGGCTAGTGGTGCTCAGAAACAATGGCGCGCTAACGATCGACAACCTGGAGAGGGCGATGATTTGGGCAAAGGACGAGGAGGAACGCGCGGAGATCGCCCAGGCGCTGGAAGATATGCGACTGGGAAAGAAGGGCGGACAACTGAGCTTTTGGTCTGGCATAACGGACGCCTAAATGGAGGGCGCGCAAATTGCTCGGGAGAAAAGAGAGAGCGCGGCCCCGCCTGTCGCCGATCCGATGGACCTGTCCTGCATCCAAAGCCCCGCCATGATGGCCAAGGCGAGGCGGATCATCCAGGCCATAACAAGCGGCAAAAGCCCATACACGGCATTTCGAGGTAAAAGGTTAACATCCAATCGGTCCATCATTTCCGTTCCGCTGAATAACGATTACAGAATATTGTTCCGGGAACTTCCCGGTGGCGAAAAAAAACCGATAAAAGCCTGTACCCACGAAACGTACAACACCAAAAAGCCAAAATAGTTGCAGGGCGACATCCGGAACTGGCCCATCCATTGCGTAAGAGAGGAAGAAACATCATGGGTATCATGGGGAACACCAACCAAAGCAGCATTACACGCAGCGTTATTACCACGTTAGACGATCATGGCCGCGATGTTATGGGACTAAAGACGGTGGCCTGGAAATTTCCGGAGACGAAGTTTGTTTCGGGATCCCTCCTGACCGTGGAAAGCACCCATTTCGCCATCATGAAGCAGCGTGGCGCGGTGCTGAATAAGTACGACACCGGGCAGTATCCTATCGAGACGCCAGACAAGCCTTTGCTGGGCAAGTTGGTGCAGGGGATGTTTGGTGGCGGAACGGACTCGAATCCCTGGCAGATGGAAATTATCTATCTCCAACGGGCCAAACTGAAAATCCAGAACAAGGGTGTCGCCACCAGCGCCGAAATGGCTGAAATGGTGTATTTCGTGGACTATTACACACACATCGACAACGTGGATGACGCCCTCAAGCTGATCACCCACATGCCGTTTGCGGGCGATTCCATCAGCACGGATGAGCTGGCGGACTACGCGGGTCCGGTGATTGAGCAGTCCATCAACCAGATTCTGCAGGTCACTCCGATGGAGCGGATCAATGAAAAGATCGTCGAAATCACCGAGCTGTGCAAGAAACACCTGACGGAATTCCTGGGCGTCTACGGCATCACCTTGAACGATCTCAAGTTGCTTGTTCTGCCTCGCGACGAACGTATGCGGGAGCTGATCTCTCTACAGGCCATTGGCCTGACTCCGCACGAGGCGGTGCGCTATTACCTGGCGCTGAAGATGGCAGAGAAGGGGCTGGTCAGCGCACCGAACGCAGCGGTTGGCCAAAGCTTCAACGTGGGTGGGGCCCTGGGCACCTGGAATGCCTCTGGCATGGCCGAAATTCCAACTGGTGCCGGCCAATGAGCGATCCCTTGCTGAAGGACATCCCTAACAGCATCAGCGACGCCGGAGCCATCCGGCGGCTGGTGGAAAACCTGTATCAAGGCTGGGGATACAACGCCTACCGCAAAGAGAACCAGCTTCGCGCGGACGATCTGCTGGTTCGCGGCAAGATCTCGGAACTTCTGTCCGACCTGCGCCGGCGGTGGCAGGTCCGTGAGCAGGCCTGGCGCGCGGAGCATTTGCCGCCTCCGACCCGGGAACATCCGTATCCGGATGCGGAGGCCGTGAAGGCCGCTCAATCCATGCAGGCCATCCAGAAACAGATCGAGGCCTTCGAGGTCAAGATCCGAACGGCTGCGGTGCCCGAGAATGATCGGGTGTGGCAGCGGCACCGGAATGAGAAGGATACCCTCGAACACCTGATGGCGGTTGACCAGCAGATGCTGGAAAGCGTGATCGGCCTGATGGAGTCCGCGAGCACCTGTTCCGTCTCCGAGTTCCATCTTGGAGATCTGGAACAGGTGTGGGCCGCGCGGCAGGACCTGCTGTTTGGGGCCGGCACCGGTACCTACTGAAACCAGCCGACCGACCGGCCAATGCGCCCCAGGGAGTCCCCCTGGGGTTTTTTGTGGGCGGTTTTCTGTCGGGTACTCCTCTATGGAATTGAATGGGATGGAGGAGTTATCCATGGAAATTGACGCAGGGGATGTTGTGTGGGGCTTCTGGCCTTACGACGGAGATGGCGGGAAAAACCGCCCTCTTTTGGTGCTGTCGATTGACGAATCGACAGGGCGGTTGGAGCTGGTTTATGGCTCAAGTCAGCACGTTTGTGAAGTCAGGCCAAGCGAGTCTGCCATAAAAAGCGAGTTCCTGGTCACGCAATCGGGAGAAATGGCCATTGCTGGTCTTAGCAAGCCAACTCGCTTCGATCTGAAAAAGCGCATGCTGGCCTCCTCAGATGGGTACTCGGTGATAGGGCATGCGCGCGCCAACGCCATGCTCTGTCGGATTGGCAAGGCTGCGAAAGCGGCCGATTTGTACTAGGATAAGTAGGAGGGAAAATGAAGAGGCAAGAGCAAGTTATGGCTGGAAATATCGTGATCGAGGATGACAGGCTCCATGAGTTGATTTTGGGGAACATCGAGATCATCAAGCGGCACTGCCCGGAAATGAATGAGGCAGAAATTATCGAAACGGCGCTGACCCGGATGCAGATGCAGGTTGTCGCATCGACCCCAAATACCACGGGACGATATCGAAATATTCTCGAGGTCTTCCAAGACTTCGGCATCTGATCCATCCCAACCCCACGTCTTCGGACCTGGGGTTTTTCTTTGGGCACCTATTCGCCGGTTTTTCCTACATATAGGCAGCATTTGCTGCGGCATGTGGCGAAATCTTGCGCGTAGCTGGGATTTTCTCCCGAAGAATGCGGTGAATAGGTCAGAAATGGACCGTAACACAGAATCCCCAAACGACCGGTGACGTGCGCCCCTGTCCCAGCGGCTATCCCAGCAAGTGCAGGTACTTGCTGGTCGTTCCGATGTTGCTGTGCCCCATGTTCTCCTGCACCTGGCGTAGATCCATGCCCTTGGCCAGCCAGCGGCTGGCGGCGGTGTGCCGCAGGAGGTGGGGCCCTTGTTGCGCCTTCTGGATTCCGGCGCGGTCGAGAAGCCGCCGGACAATCATGTAGAGCACCTGGGTGCTCAGGGCATTCCCCTCGTCCGTGAGAAACAGGGCATCGCTTTTGGATACGACCCGCGCCCGGGTCCGTATCCAGGCGCGTAGGCGATCCGCGTGCTCCGGCGTAAAACGCACGAGCCTTTCCTTGTCTCCCTTGCCGATGACCCGCAAGCGGCCCTGGAAATAATGCTCGGCCGCCGAGTGGGGAAGGGCGCATATCTCGCTGGCGCGCAGGCCTGTATCGAAAATGAATCCGATCAGGGCGGCGTCCCGGATTCCGGCAATGGTTTCCTGTTTCGATGCCTCGTACTGCAAACGGTCCATATCGTCCCATTCGAGCACCGGACGCAATCTTGCGGTCGCCTTGCCGACATTGCCGCCTTTCTTGTGTTTTTGGTCTTCAATGAGGGCCCTGGCTGGATTCCCGGAAAACGGCCCATGTTCTTCCGTGGATTCGAGGTAATCGAAGAAAAGCGCTAACGCGCCTGTGCGCACGTTCTGTGTATTGACTGGCGCGGTGCCGCCAGACTGTCCGGTCATGACGAATTTTCTGACCAGATGGATGCTGGCTTCACTGATGCGCTCTACCCCGTCAAAATCCAGAAACTCCAGAAAACGATGCACGTTGCGTCCATAAATGCGAATCGTGGCCTTCGAGTAGGGATTCCGGAAGTTCGGGCCGGATATCCAGCGGATGAAGCCTTCGGTTACCGCTTCAATGTCAATCATGGCTGCATTCTCTCCTGTTTTCTCCATGTTGGACCGCCATGATTAGGATAATGACCCTTATCCTAATCTAGCCACCCGGACCAAAGGCCATCTGGCGGCCTATATCTAGTGTCCTTATCCTAACACGTCCCAACATATTGACAAGCTCATTCGGTGCGCCTTTAATGTTCGTCGTGAGCCGATAAAAAGGCGAAAGCAGATCCATCATGGAAAAGGATGCAATGATGAAAAATGTAGCTGGTGTTCCCGTCCGTCGTGTCTCTGCCGAGATATTCGGCGATCAGGCGGTAGATTTGGAGATCATGGAGGTTTCTCTTGGTTTGAACCGGGCAACCCGTAGCAAGGGAGATCGTGACGCAAAGCTGGTCACGCTGGCGCTGGCCGCGTTGCGCAAGGCTGTCTCGCAATACAGCGCAGAGAACCGCGTGCGCTACCCGGAACTGGGCGAGTTTTCAGAATGGTTGGGAATCCAGCCTGAAAAGTCGGAAGACGCACAAATGACAGAAGTAGCAGCTCATCCGGCCATGGTCCCTCATGTCGCGGATGATGAGCCTGCACCCATACCATAGGACAGATTGCCGTGAAAAATACAAAAATCCGCACCCCAGTAGGGAAGCCGTCCCGCAAGCCATCCTGGTTGCTCCGATTGTATGCCCAGGTCATCGCGCCCATTCTAGCGACCGTCATCGTTCTCACCCCGATTGGCGTCGCCTACTGGGCCGTTGCGCCCGGCGGCCCGTACCGGGCCTGGTTCGTCAAGGAATTCCAGGTGCCAGCGCATCCAAAAACTGGGCCAAGTCACACGGGATCCGATTCTGGTTCCAATGTGCATCTACAAAAAGACTAGAGGAGATCGCCATGCGCAAACTCATTTTCGTGCTTTCTTGCTGGTGGGTTGGCGCCGCTGGTGCCGCGACCGCGCCATTGTCCTTGTTTGGCGTGCCGCTGGAGCATGCCACCCGGGCGCAGGTCGAAGGTGCTATGGACAAGGCCGGCCTGACGCCGGTGCAAGTTGGAAAGAAATTCTGGTACGACATCTACCGCGTCCATGGCCAGCTTCCAGGCGCCAGCCAGCTCATGGTCGGTTACACCAAACACAATCGCTTTGCGGTGGCACGGTATGTGTTCCCGAGTTTCATGGACACGGGCCAGGTTACGAAGATCATCGACATGGTGAAGGACAAATACGGTCCGCCCTCCAGCCGGACGGGCATGGCCGGACTGGGTATGGTCACCGCCACCTGGCGGGAGCCCGGCGGCATGGAGATCCGGGTGGTTCGCGGTTGGCCGGCCACCACGACGACGCTATCACTGCTGAATCCGTCCATGGACGCCAGAATGAAAGCCCAGATCGCGGCGGAAAAAGCGCACAATCTGGATGTTCAGGCCAGGGCGGACAGCAACGCTTTTTGATGTGGGCAGGGCGGCAAACGATGGCGATGACCGGCAAGTGACGCCATATGTTTGCGATTGATGGCATCTGATAACAGTTGTTAGCAAATGATTTCTGAAGCAGACATTCAGACGAAGAAAAACCCCAAGGCCGAAGCCATGGGGTTGGGGAAGTCCAGAAAAGAACGTCGGCCTATTCAGCCTGGCTCAAATCGCAGGCGCTTCAGGACACCAAGGCGAGAAACCTTTGTGATTCAGACGGCGCATTCTCCTTGTGAGATTCCAGTTTGCGGATTCCAGAAAAGAAGTTCCCATCCTGCCCAGTCGCCTGTACCGCAGCATCAAAAGCTTCATCCAAATCATCCAGTGCTTCATCCCTTTCAGAATCCGTTCGGTCGCTGTCCAGGCTGGTTCGCAGGGTCCAGCGATTGAGCTTGCCAGAAACAGTGTCACTGAATGTTTCCACCTTTTTATAAGCAGCTTCCACGTCTTTCTCCCGATCGGTCATGTCGAAATCTTCCGGCATCCACCGACGGTGCTTTCCCACCAGAATGTTGACTCGGTCCAACAACTTTTGATCCAGAGGGAAGAAGTGAATGGTTCCAATGCCAGAGTGATAACGGACATCGAAATACCGCGAGGTCATACGTTTCTTGCCAACAAGCTCATTAAAGTGGTTACGGAAGAGCCACAAAATACCGTTCTCTGGCTCCTGTTTTCCATCAACAAGAGCAAATACTCTGTCGATTTCTTCCAGGCGCCTCTCAGCTTCCCACCCCAGATCGCTGCGCCATCCTTCTGTACTAAAGCCGGAAAGGATAAATCTCCGCCTGCGCAGGGCCATGCCAACTTGGTGCCGCTCGTTGGATTTCCAGCGATAGAACAGGCAGTTCTCGGAATTTCTCCAAACGATGTTATCGAATAAATCACATACCATCTGGAGATTCAGGTCTGCCTTTTTCAGAGCGAAGCCCTGAAGAAACCCATAGATATTACTGGCCGTAAAATCGAGCTTCTTAATGGACTCAAAATTGGCAAGCACCTCCTTAATAACCTTGCGTGTCAGGTAAGCCCGGAAATCAGAAGTATTCAAAACGCTCATCCATGCGGCCTCCTTCAGCTTGGCATACGATTCTGCCAAACGTTCTTGCATAGGCACAGCTTTTGTAGGAGCAAGCCACTCTGGTTCCACCGATTTGTTGACTATTTTTCGGAACTCCGCGTAGAAGAAGCGGGAGTACATTATCGATCGCTCTTCTGCGATATGACTTTGCTTTGTGGCTTCCCAAGCGATATTAAAAGCGCGCACAAGCGCTTTTACCTGTCCTCCATTCAAGGCAATGCCATTGGAAACGGGATCTTCGCGACAATCCTCGAAGCTCGTTTGGTCTTCGGAAAGACCATCCAGTATCGAGCCATTCCAAAACTCTTCCGTTTTTGTTTTCCGCAGATACACCAACGCAACCTCAACGGCGGTTTTGCGCAGTGTATCTGGCGACATGAATGCTTCCTGGGCGTATTCTACCCGTCCATGTTCGGAAATAATCCGGCAAAGTTTCCGCTCATCCACCGTGGTCGGGTGTTGAACACCGCTGGCGTTTAGGATCGCCACGATCTCCCCAGAAAATATCCGCTGCCAGGCATGGAGAACATGCCGCACGCCATTGCGGAAAGGTGGATTCATGACGATATGTGAGTATATGGAAAGGTCCGTCGATTCCAAAAAATCAAAGCCAATAATTGTTCCTTGATCGCGAAGGGTGTCATGGCGGGCTGGGTCGATTTCGTACAAATCACACTGCACGCCTCGAAAACGGCGTCGTATGGCCTTGACCAAATCTCCGTTGCCAGCGCTGGGCTCGAGAACCCGTGATGGGGGACAGTGAATCTTCCCACGACTAACTGCGGATTTTGGCGCCCAGGTGTGCAGAGGTGGGGTAAAGCTCCTTCTCAGAAAACGGCGGTATGCCGTGGATTCATTCCAGAGAGAGATAGCAGACAGGATTCCGTCTGGGCTGACGGCGGGTACCAAATGCCAACGGCAAACGCCAATGTCCATGCCTAGCTCCGGCCAAAGAAAAACCCCAGGTCCGAAGACGTGGGGTTGGGGATGGATCAGGCTAGAAGGCCCAGGTGTCTTGTGGTGTCGGATAGCGAAGCTCGTCAAAAACCGAGAAATCAGCATTCCATCGCCAGAGCCATTCGATGACCGTTTCCTTGCTGCCGGGGGTCATCAAAAACGCGTTGTAAAACACGTTTGCCACATATTCGAGTAACGGGCTTTCTGACGGATTGTCTGGGACAAAATCGGCGCGAATACGACACCCAAAAAAGCCACGCGTCTCCTTTCCCCAGAAGATTGGGACTTCTTCACTCTTGCAACATATGTCGGTAATTCCATTTTCGTCACAATCGATAATGACGCAAGATTCGGCATCCTCGACGAATGCCTTCATCCTGCTGTTGGGGCCTTTACTGATGATGATCTCCGCATTTAGCCGCGTCATAAATCCTCCTCCTTCTTGTCGTGGCTCAGCGCTGGCAATCCACCATTACGCAAGGATTCCAGTCCAGCACGCTGCGCCACGCCGGAGACGAACATCTCCACTTCGGCCTTGGCAGCTTCTGTGGTCTCTTCCATGGCCCGCTGGAAGCTGTTCATGACGCATCTCATGTTGCTCTCGAAGTGTGTGCCGGCATACAGCAATGTGCTGTGCATCGCCTCCAGGTCGGCCTTGCCTGGCTTCTTCGCGCCGGGCTTCAGAAATTCCTGGATCATGTCCTGGACACGCTTTACGTCCCGGCTGGCAGATTCGGCGGTTTCGCCAATCTCCCTGGTGAATACATCGCGAATGGAATCGCTTTCAATCGGTGGGACGCGGCTGATGGGCGTCCCAGCCTCTGGGGCACGAGTCAACGTTACCTTGGTTCCTTCCCCCATACCGACGCTGGCGACCATCTGTGCCCACTGTGCCATAGAAAGGGAAAACTCGACGATGCTTTCCTCCGAATGAACCCAGTCGCGGTTCATTCGCCGGTCCATGGTAGCGCGTTTCACCTCTACGGAGATGAAATGCTGGTGCGCGATTTCTGAGCCAAACAACCGGGTGCCGGTGGTGCTTGGTCGAGACACCACGACCACGGCCATGGCGGGGTGCTCGCTGTGGATCGTGGTGTCTCCGTTGCGATGATTGATGATGGTTTCGGTCGGTTTCATAAATCCTCCATAAACAAGTGAAATAGTGATCATTTCCGAAAGGGAGTACCAGACAGGAATCCGGACGCTGGGCGGCGCGGCCGGCGGATGCCAAATGCCAACGGCAAATGCTCAGGGCTCCGTAGGTCTCCAGACGAAGAAAAACCCCAAAGCCGAAGCAATGGGGTTGTGGGGTCTATTAAGACATGCTTTTCAGTATGGGAAGATACTCTAGCCAAATAGTGTTTTGACGACGAGCAACCTCGGCGCCCTCTATGGCTCTACGCATGATATCATCAACACCACGAGAGAACTCCTCCATACACCTTTCAAATCCCTTGGAAGAGCTCTTAAACAGGTTTATTTCGTCGCCAGTCGGCGTTGATCTGTCGCGCCAACTACGAGCAAACCTTCCGCGCTCGTATGGTGTCCGCGAATCAATATCTCGGCCAGATAGCAAGTAATCCGTGTTTTCCATATCCACACCCCTATGAACAAAATGCCGTCAAGATGCCCAGGATGTTTCGAGAAGCGGCAGCCCAGGTCGATGCGTATGAATGGGATCCGCAGTAATCGCGTACACATCGCCCAGCGAGCGTAAATGGTCCAGCAAAAGCTTTCCCACGTCGCCCGTTGGAGATTCCAGAACCTTGTCAGCCAGGTTTGATGCCCAGTAATCACAGGAAAGCGCTTTGTGCCCAATGGCTTCGGATGGTACGAAAAGACCAGAAAGGATCTCTTCGAAGCCATTCTTTTGGGCTAGATTGTGGTACCGCATCTGAGCTTTGGCGGCGGTCAGCAATCGGATTTCTCGATATTTGATTTGGCAACAGAAGAACGTCGCTGCCATTGCTGTTGGACCAGGATCACTTCGATCAATCAGATGACCGTGAAACAGGAAAAGGGGTGAGGAGCCGGCTCGCTCCAATCGAATTTCGAACATGGTGTTTCTCCTTGCGAAAAGTGGGCGCGCCGCCCGGTAAATGCCGGGATGGAATATCAGACAGGAATCCGCTCAAAGAAAAACCCCGGTGCAGAATGCACTGGGGTTGGGTGGTTCAGAGTTGACACAGTCGCGTTAAATTAGTCACAGATGTCAACAAAACCGCCATACGCCATGTTCCGGACTTCCCAAAGCGGATCCTCAACGGCCGGTCCAGTGCTGTGGTCGTGTGCGAAGTCGCCAATTTCCTTCAGCGTATCGTTGAGGCTCTGGATCTTGGCCTGAAGGCCGGCGATATCGGCTTCGGCTTTTTGCTTGGCAAGCTGATCCTCAACGGCTCGCTTGATGATGGCGAGAAAATCAGCGGGTAGATCGTGCCAATTGACCATTCTCATCGATCCAACAAGTCTGGCTTTAGCCTTGGCGTCAATAACTTTGGCAATTTCTGTCAGATCAATGTTTTCGACGCTGATGCTAATGTTGCCTCCATTGCCATCCATATCAAATGCGTGCTCGCCAAATTCTAATGAATCACAGATAACGCGGTCATCTGTTACCGCTGTCACTTTCCAAGTAACGACGCAACTCGGGCCTATCATGGAGCGGAACAGATATTGAAATGAATCACCAGGCTTGAGGCCGCCGAGAAACTTTCTGATATCACTGCTGGACGAACTATTCATGATGCTCTCCTATCGAATGCGGCTGGTGCCGCGATAAATGCCGGAGAGGAATACCAGACAGTTTTTCGGACAGATCCGCCGGCAAACGAGGCGATGCCGCACCACTAAAAAACCGCCTTCCCCGAAGGAAAGACGGCTAGAGAACTAAGCATGCAAGTGGTGAAACCCAGCCCGCAGAAACTCCATTTGGTCAGCCATAATCCTGCGTCCGGTCAGGTACAGGAATTCATACTGGTTAGGGGTGTAGGGCACGGCAATCAGCTTCATGCCGGCCTGTTCTGGGCTTCTGTCATTCTTATGACTGTTACAGCGGACGCAACAAGCTGCTGTGTTTGTCCAGGAATTGGCGCCACCCTTGCTGGTCGGGATGATGTGATCCCTGGTCAAATCGCGGTCCTTGAACGGCCGTCCGCAATACATGCACAGGTGGCCATCGCGCCGGAACAGCGCAGCGTTGGTGAGCGCTGGTACCCGCCACCGGGTCCACGGAGTTCCCCGCACCGAGATAACCGGATGGATGTCCATGTGCGACTGCAAGCCCGTAAAGCGGTTGCGCCCGCCATGCAGGATCCGGAACGGCTGCCCCAGCGTCCAGACCACCATCCCTTTGGCGTAATAGCCTGCCGCTTCCTCCTGGCCAATCCAGTGCAATGGGTTGCCAGCACTATCAAGCCGCAGTACATCCGCCATGGATCACCTCCTTTGTGAACGGGGAGACCGCCATGACGTGGGCGATCATCCCTTGGTGGAAATTGTCTCGTTATCAGGATGAAACTGTGCAGCAGCCGGATCGCGCGGATCCAGAATTGATTCCACCCCGCGCCCGCCCAAAGCCTCCGCTTGGAGCATGGATGCTTCCATTGCCGGCGAAGTGACCGGAGTTTCGATATGCTGACCAGTCTCCGGGCTAACCAGGTGATCGAATACCGCCAATCGTTGTCCTTTCTTTTCGGTGAAATGCATCAGAGTTCTCCTTGAATAGATATGGGGTGTTGCATGTTTCTGGCTTCCGCGATCTTGTCGATCACGGGCCGCAATGCCGCGTGCATGACTCCGTAATCGCTACCCAGCGAGATCAGCGGGACATTTAAGCCCCCGTGCTTGCGGGCATACGCCTGAATCATTTGACTCAGACGGTCCTTCGCAGCCACCTCTTGCGCCTTCGCCCGTGCCGCATCCTGATCATCCAGCGGCATCCCCCATCCGGCCATCGTACCTTCGGCCTGGGCGATGACGTCCGCCAGCATCAGGGACAGCATGTCCAGAGCCTGCTCTGAACTGGCCGGACGCACGGCGGCGGATGGCGCCTGTTGTGCTGCCGATGGTGTTACCGGAACCCATGATGAGCGATGCATAATAAACTCTCCTCTAGTGAAAATTGGCACCCTGGGCCGGATTTGAACCGGCGACCGCCTGTTTAGGAAACGGGGACTCTATCCCCTGAGTTACCAGGGCGTGGCGCAACCGGAAGGATTCGAACCTCCGCCACTCGGTGTAGAAGACCGATGTTCTGTCCGCTGAACTACGGCCGCTTCGTTGGTGCCCCTGGAGAGATTTGAACTCCCGGCACCCTGGGCCGAAACCAGGTGCTCTGTCCACTGAGCTACAGGGGCGTTATTTGATCGTCAACTGTCGTGATGGGGTTATTTTATGTAACATATTGTTTTGTATTTATAATTTGTTTGACTATTTTTTGATCGCCACCGGCTACAAACGATACCAGCAGATCGACCAGCCTAGCGGCACGCTGTCCTCCGATCTGTGTGGTGATCATTTCATCGCAAACCGATATCCGATGAGCAATGATTGATAATGTACTGTTTTTAATTAATATTCTTATTTCATGCCTATCGAAGACGCAACAAAATGGTACCCGCAGCCGGACTCGAACCGGCAAGTGCTTTCGCAAAGGGACTTAAATCCTCCGCGTCTACCAATTCCGCCATGCGGGCGATGTACAACAAAATGGTGCAGCGAGCCGGAGTTGAACCGGCGACGCCCTGGCCTTCAACCAGGCGCTCTACCAACTGAGCTATCGCTGCGTGGTACCCTGCGCGGGAGTTGAACCCGCATGCCCGAAGGCTCCGGATTTTGAGTCCGGCGTGTCTGCCAATTCCACCAGCAGGGCATGATAAACGCTGTTTTCTATACACATCTGCCTGACGTCTATAGAAAATTCTGTATTTTTATGCGGGAACAAAACCTTATGTATGAAACCTTTAACAAGAGCGGCGCCAAGTAAAGGAAAATTGAATTCCGTTTACTTGGCGAAAAAAATGGTGGGTGCGGCGGGGATCGAACCCGCGACCCCTAGATTAAAAGTCTAGTGCTCTACCAGTTGAGCTACACACCCCATGTTGCAGATTTGGCTGGGAAGCAGGGCCTCGAACCCCGGTTGCCTGGGTCAGAGCCAGGCGTCCTACCACTAGACGACTTCCCAATAATAATGGTGCCCCTAGCGGGACTTGAACCTGCATGCCATGTTGACGGCTCCGGCTTCTGAGACCGGCGTGTCTGCCTATTCCACCATAGGGGCAGTGGATACTAAAAATGGCGCTCCCAACGGGATTCGAACCCGTGTCCCCGGCTTGAAAGGCCAGTCGCCTAGACCGCTAGCTGGATGGGAGCGATGAAGAAAAAATGGTACTTCCAGCGGGAGTCGAACCCGCCTTTCCTGGCTGAGAACCAAGCGGCCTGACCGATAGCCGATGGAAGCATGGTGCCCACAGCAGGGGTCGAACCTGCGGCCTCCCGCTTCGTAGGCGGGCGCTCTGTCCACTGAGCTATGCGGGCGTTGGTGAGTGAAACAAAAAGCGCGATAAGCTATATTTCTGCAAATGTGGTAACAGATCAGTCGGCAACCAGTTCCACCAGCGCGTCCTGAAAGATCAGGATGCGCTGGGATCCAATTTTATCGTGGGCAACGGTGCCGAATTCCAATCCTAACAGGGTGCCCAAATGGAAAGCCTGCGCGAAATCCTGCACGGAAAGCCCGATGCACAGGGTGCCATCAAAGTGCCTTGCCTCAAACGGGAACCCAACCTGCTTTAGCTTGTCCATCAACCTCTGTGCAATTTCGCTTTTCGCTTGAATGCTCATGGCGCCTCCGTGAACGTGAAAATGGTGCATCCCGATGGACTCGAACCATCGGCCTTACGATTATCGGTCGTATGCTCTACCCACTGAGCTAGGGATGCATGTTTGGTGCAGGTTGACGGGGTCGAACCGCCGACATTCGGCGTGTAAAGCCGACGCTCTACCAACTGAGCTAAACCTGCGGATGTAACCTGAAAACTTTGTGGAGCCTGTGTGCGCGACAAGTCGGCTTGTAGCGCCTGTTTTGCTTTTTACGCTCCACAAACCTTTTGGTGTTGACGTTGAAGCCAACAAAATGGTGGACAATGCCGGGGTTGAACCGGCGACCTGCGGCTTATGAATCCGCCGCTCTGCAACTGAGCTAATTGTCCTGGTTTTGAGACCGCAATTTGCGACCTCAATGCGCTATGGCGGCCGCCATAACCGCCAAAACGGTTGCGTCGTCCGCGACCGCCACATAGCGTTCGTCGGCCCCCAGGGTTCGGTCGTCCCGCCACTGGTGATCGCGGTAATGTTTCCAGCTTCTCCGCGCACGGCACGAAGTAAAATCATCCCAGGCGTAGCACCGCACGCGCAGCTTCACGCGGATCGGTGGTTCGCCATCCTCCTCATAACCGTGCCCGGTGTCGCGCACCTTGCGGCCAAAGTCCGGCGTCTTCCACATCTTCCACTGGCGGGGCTTGTGGATGCCGGCCACCGGTCCCTGCCGGTAGACATGATTGCCGTACCGCCGACGGCATTTGGCGGCCAATTCCGCCAGACGCTTCGCATTCTCCGCGTCCAGCCAGTCGGCAGGACAAACCGGACGATACTCAGCGTCTTCCATGACGAATTCGGTGGCCGGACGAGTGACACAGCAGACGCATTCCACGGCCGGCTCAAAAATGCGGCCGACACGATGGTTTTTCAGGGTGTCGCGGATCTCTTTTGCATCGGTGTAAGGGCCGGAACGGCGTCCGGCACGATCCCGGAAGAACCAGCACGGGGCCGGTCTGGGGACTGGTGTTGATTGTTTGCTCATTGCTGCCTCCATCAGGTTGAAGAACCTAATGGAAAATGGTGTGCATATCCTTCATGATGGCCTCCTTAATCAAATGGTTTTTGAGTTGCGCACGCTTTATGATCACTTCCGTGTTGACGCGCGTGGTGACTTGTTGTCTTGGTGGATGGAAGCGTGAAAAATATGCACATCATAAATACCAAGAAAAAAAGTACGACCCAAAGCGCCTGCATTGGGGTTAGAGCAGTCTTTTCCTTTTCACTTTCTATGATACGAGCAATTTTATTGCGAATGCTCTGCATTTGCTTTTCCCCTTCTACGCCATCCTTCATGGAATGATCTCCCTAGCTAAATACGGTTTCATGATACACTTGCCGTCTGCCCCATCCTGGCGAAGTTCCTGCTTAGTGAAGCCTGACCGTAAGAAATATGCACGTTACAAATGCGAAGAAAAAAGCTATGATCAAAAGCGCCTGCGATGGCTTTAGACCAGGCTTCCCGTACATGGCATGAGTGATTTTATTGCGAATGCTCTGCATTTGCTTTTCCCCTTCTACGTTATCCTTTGCGGAACAATCTTCTTAGCCAAAATGCGGTTTCTCGATACGCTTTCCGTCCGCCTCATCCTGGCGAAGCTCCTGATAACCTATATCGATGGTTTCCATGACCGTTCCTTTGATATGGTGGACCTGGGGAATTTTGAAATCCCGACCCGACAGTTATGAGCCGTCCGCTCTGCCTCTGAGCTACAGGTCCGTTAGTAAAATGGAGCACGATACCGGAGTCGAACCGGTCTATGCGGTTTTGCAGACCGCCGCTTGGGCCGCTTGGCTAACCGTGCGTGTTTGGTTGAGGGCGTAGGAGTCGAACCTACTGGTACAGGGTCCAAGGCCCTGCGTCACACCGTGCGACAAGCCCTCAAAAACTGGTCATACATCAATGTGTCGCAGGAATGCCCATGTCCGCCAGCGACCGCGCAGCCCAGGCGCGATCCTCGTCGGTGATCTCGCCGCCGGACAACATCTGCAGAAAACTTTCCGGGGCCTCCTGACCGTGGGCGACCATATCGGCGTACAGGTTTCCGGCAGTCAGCCAGATATGGTCCGGCGCCTCCTCCTCCGTGAGTTCCGCTACCCATTGGGCGGGAATGGTGGCGCGGGCCTGGGCCACCTTGTCGGGGAATGAACAGGCATGGCATGTATCACAAGGCTGCATGATTTTCTCCTGATAATGATGAATTGGTGCCGGATCTCGGAGTCGAACCGAGGGCCTATCGCTTACGAAGCGATTGCTCTGGCCTCTGAGCTAATCCGGCGCATTTTGAAAGAGCAACAAGGGAAACCAGCAAAAGGCTTTCCTTGTTGCTCTCCGGCGTTGTAATCATGACCACGATGCTTTGTCTTTCGCGCGTACTTTGTTCTGTCCCGTTGCGCATAGGTCGGCATCACGCCGATACGTCGCCTGTGCTTCTCAGGTCGAATGACCAGTGTTTCCTTCTTCATGGTTACCCCCTCTTACGGTCCCCGCCGGCAATAGACCCCTAGATACGGCGTTTCATTTACTGGCACGCACATCGGCAAAAAACGCATCCATATCGACCGCCGCCCCAATTTTATCGTGCTCCGTTTTCGCGGCATCCAGAAAAGCGATGTGTTTGCGGATGTACCGCATAAAAAGCATCGCCTTGTCTTCCGGTAGGAAAGTCGCGGTTCCGGTGTCTTCAACAGGAACGGGGAACTCAAAGCCACACTCTGTCCGGTACCAGAGTTCGCCTTCTTTGAAGCGGATGAAAACAACTTTTTTGCCATCCTTGACCATATCCTTGATGCTATTCACTTTGACACCCTCTTCTGTTGAAATTGGAGGCGGTTGTCGGCCTCGAACCAACGACATCCTGCTTACAGGGCAGGCGCTCTGCCATCTGAGCTAAACCGGCGTGTTGCTTTATGCCTCCCAAATATCGTGGCCATGATTCTCCACAAAACAGATTTACTGAATTTTGTACATGCGCTCGATGGCCGGCCCGGACATGGAACACACCAGGTGGGTCATATAGATGTGCGCACCTTTTGTAGCGTGGTACTTTGGACCATCCGTATACTGCAGGATCTGCAACCCCTTCTGCGTAAACGCATAAGGGCAGGCCGTACCCGCAAACCTCACCTTGCGAGGCATATGCAGCGTATAGGTGGCATCGCCGCCGGATCCCTGTTTGCTAATCCGCCCTCGAAGGGACGCTTCTGTTTCCTGATGATTCATGTGGACAATTCGCATCTGAACCTGGGGTGCATCGACGTGTAGTAACATGGTGTCTTCTGTTCCTTTTAGGGTTGCGGCATGGACCCATGCCCCTTGCATGAGTCTTTGCCGTTACTACTCAAACCATCTTCCAGCTACTTGAAAATGGGCATCGGCGGCAGCGCCAAGGGGTGATAGCCCTTTCCCGGCTTATAGGGCGCATGATAAGGCCCCTGCCAGGACACCCTTCCACGGTGGTCAATGCAGACACGATACATAACGCTATATCGATAATGGGGGCCTTCCGCCATAATGATAAATTGCACCTGTCCCGGATGCAGATCATAGGTTCCGGTGATATCACCCATCGGGCGCGATTCGGAAACAAAACGATTTTTCATGCCTGACGGTTCCGTCCAGATCGTTTCTCCGGCGGCGTTGGTGATGTGAAAATCCAGGTACCGGCTTGTTGGGCTGGCATCCGAATACAGCGTGTACCCCCGGTAATGGAATGGCTCACGATTAAGCGCCAGCTTTTTCTGGTGGGCAACCTTCGCCGCAATGATCGCCGCCTTTTTGGCCGCAACGGCATCCATCTGCTCTTTTTCATTCACCGATGCCATCGTCATTGCCACAAGAAACGCTATCAACCCTATGAAGACAATGATGAAAAAGATTTTTGCAATAAATCTGGCTGCCTGGGGACTCATTGGCGTACCGCCGCCACCGTATCCGCTATATCCATATGCCTCATTGATGCGGTTGCGATCCTCCGCTTCCTTCTGCATCCTTGCGTCTTGCGCCCCTAGCTGATACTGGATGTTACTATGCGAGTTTTCGACATAGTCCCCATAATACCCCTTATCCCGGTCAGACATGCTTCACCATCCCTATTTCAGTAAAACTTATTGGCAATTATAGTCACTGTGAGAGGTGGCATTTAGAGAAATTGGCGATCCATGCCGGGCTTGAACCGGCGACCTCCGCCGTGACAGGGCGGCGCTCTGGCCAACTGAGCTAATGGATCAAGGCATGTACTCTGGGGTGGCTTACGGGGCTCGAACCCGTGACCGCTGGAATCACAATCCAGAGCTCTGCCATCTGAGCTAAAGCCACCACAGAATACACGAACATTGGCGGAAGCGGTGGGATTCGAACCCACGAGACCACTTGCGTGATCTTCCGATTTTCGAGACCGGCGCAATAAACCGTGCTCTGCCACACTTCCGAATTGGTGCGCTCATCAGGATTCGAACCTGAAGCCCTCCGGTTAAGAGCCGGATGCTCTACCAATTGAGCCATAAGCGCGAAAATGGTCTGGGTGTCCGGATTCGAACCGGCGGTCTCCTGGATCCGAACCGCGCGTTGCCAGAGGCGGCAGATTTACAGTCTGCTGGGTTTGCCGAATCCCCCATGCTCCGAAAAAGGTGCGGGCAGTATTCCCTCGTCAGCTTCCTCCCGCGCCTGACGATTCGTTCCACGGGTCCGCCGGGCCTGGGCGGCATTACAGTGACTTACCCATCGCGACCGTGAAAATTTGGTACCACTTAGTTTGGCGGAAAGTGCAGGATTCGAACCTGCATGCCAGGGAAATCCTGACGGTGGAGTAGCAGTCCACTGCTGTGCCAATTGAGCCAACTTTCCAAAAAATAGGCTGGCGCCGCCCTGAATGATCCAGGGCAGCGCCGGATACCCGGTCTACGCATGGCAGACGGGCTAAAAAATGGTGCGAACGGTCGGACTCGAACCGACACGGGGTGTCCCTCCGGAACCTAAATCCGGCGCGTCTACCAATTTCGCCACGCTCGCATAACGATTATTTTGAGAAATTACTCTACGCAGTTGTAAAGGATTCCTTGACAACTCAAATTGGCGGGGACTGTGCGGATTCGAACCCACGGAGCGGATAATCCGCCCTCCGACTTTCAAAGCCGGTGCATTAGACCACTCTGCCAAACCCCCAGGAAATAAAGAGGCCCGGATCCTGGCGAAAGGATCCTAGCCCTCCCGGCAATCGAGGCAGCGAGCCTCCATCAACCAGAATATTGAAATTGGTCGGGGTAGCGAGATTTGAACTCGCAACTTCTCGCTCCCAAAGCGAGCGCTCTACCAGGTTGAGCCACACCCCGAAGCGCGGGTTTTTATTTGGCGAAACCCGCTAAAAACGCTCATCATGCTCGACGCCTTTCCCCCCATCCGAAGACCAGGTACTCGTTTAACGTTCCGCATTTGGCTGGGGCGGCAGGGATCGAACCTGCGACATTCTGATTAACAGTCAGACGCTACTGCCTCTGAGCTACACCCCAAAATGCCCTGTAGGTGCCGTACGGCACCACGGCGGGACCACCGATCATCGTGCTCCGCGTCGGCAATATGGTCCGCTTGCGTGAGCACAAATAGGCGCCGCTGCAGATTCCGTGGATCGGCAATTTTTGGAAAGCCCTACCAGTCGGTACAGCGGCATAGAAAAGGTGTGTCTGGTACCAAACCACTATTTCACAGTGAAAAGTCCTTTTTGCGTGGCAACCAGACGTTTCGCCAACCGTCTACTTTCCCAAACTATGGCGGAGTACCTTTTTAACAAGGCGGCGTCTTCTGACCGCGCGTTCCGCAAAAGCCGATCCAGGGTCCAGACCGTTTCGGCGGGACTAACCGCAGAGAAGTTGTCCACCAAGCGTTCAACGCGGGCCAATCGATGCATGTTACCTCCTTTTAAGCATGCATTGCCTCATTTAAGTCTCGCAGAGCCGTATGGTCGAGCCGAAGCGTGATGGTTGCCCAATCAATTCCTCTGGCGGCACTCGTAACCTTGGGCAAACGAATGAAGCGTCCCGATGAACACCTTTGGACGCAATCGTTCAAGACGCAATATCTCATGCAGCGTTTTTGGTTCGTCAGATGCCGTTTTGGATGACGGAAAATTGTGCGAGTTTCTATTCCAAATCGCCATGTGGATATCTCCTGTGAAAAAGCGCACGCGGAATTCAGCTAGTATCTAAATAGATGCGCAGCGCATTCCAAACGCCACGACTTGCAGGATCGGTTCCGTTTGGACTCCTCGATGCACCCTGCCAGACACCCCATGCCGCCTGATGCCACAAACCGCTAGATGCGTCCACGAACACCGCACAGGTGGTATCTTGGCGGGTCGTTTCAACCGTATCCGGCACTCTGGCCCTTTCGCGAAGTGTGGGGCATGGCCCGCTATCGTATGCGGCAACCGCCGGCCCGATTCGCGCCCATTGCAGAGCGCGACCATTACCCGACCGGAAAGGGCACCTGCTGAATTACCCGGCAGGACGGGGGAATTGGTGGAGAGCCACGGAATCGAACCGCGCAGCGCCAGAGGCGTCCGGTTTACAGCCGGGTGGGTTTGCCGCATCCCTCACTCTCCGAAAAGGTGCGCCCGGTATTCGGCCAGACGTCTTGCCTATTCCACGTCGGGAAGGCCAATCCCGTTCCAGCCTCGTGTGCTGGTACTGCCTAAGATGCCAGGCCAACCGATTTTATGGCCCAGCGCGTTCACGGCGGCAGCGCCGTCCATTTGACCCATGGATGGGGAATTTGGTGGACCTGGACGGAGTCGAACCGACGACATTCCGCTTGCAGGGCGGATGCTCTACCAACTGAGCTACAGGCCCATAAAATGGCGACGGCTAACAAGCGGCAATAAGGGCCGGTTGTTTGATCTCGTTGTCGCGCCCCGTCGCAGCGCGAAACCAGCCAGTGAAACTAGTCCCGCTACCGCACTGGCACGGCAGTCAAGACATTTCCCATTGACGGGAATATGGAGCGGGCTGCGGGAATCGAACCCGCCTGGACAGCTTGGAAGGCTATTGCACAAGGCCGATATGCCAAGCCCGCGAAATCGGCCTCGGGAACCACCCCAAAGCCTGGCTTTTTCCACAGAATCCCGCCCATTACAGGTCAAGATCGCCTGCCTTGCAGCCTACGCAAGGACCGTTTTCACAGGTGAACTACGGACAATCTGCCTGCGGGTTTTTCCTGCCAATCCCGCAAAACGGCAATCCCCGCGATTTCGGCTCGGACCGCCGGATCTCAGGAGACCCAGAAACACCACAACTAGCCGCTGCGAGCCCTCTGTTTACCTGCGAGGACAGGGGTTTTGGCGACCAGGGGTGGATTCGAACCACCGACCCCTGCATTTCCAGAACTGCTCTGCCACTGAGCTACCCACCAACATCGCGCTGAAAGTGGGAACGGATTCGAACCGCTGGCCTGTTCTGTACCTTGCTGCTCTTCCACTGAGCTACCTGATCATGAAATTGGTGGCAGGTACGCTTACCTCCATCCGGAGGACTGCAAGCGTGTTTTTGCGCCCCACCCCGCCGAAAGAGGGCGCCACATGCCCTGGGAAAACAGGGCGATGCTGTGTTGGTAGCGGAATGCCGACTCGAACGGCGTCTTTCGGCTTATGAGACCGAACGTAAGACCAATCTACTTTCCCGCTATGGCATCGGCACAGGGATTTGAACCCCGATTTCTGGTTTTGGAGACCAGCGCTCTACCGGGTTGAGCTATGCCGACAAAGTGCTTTACGCACACCATAACCTACCAGAAATCTGATAAGTTCTGGTGTGCGCCCATCGTGATGATGGACACACAGGTATGTCTTCAATTTTCAAAGAGCGGTGGCGAACCGACAAAACAAAACCGGCAGCCTGTTTTTCACGAGGCTGCCGGTTCTTGTATCCGGTGGAGCCCCTTTGTTGCATGGGACTCCGTTATTATGGGGTCCCGGTTAGATCATGATAAATCCTGACTGAATAGCGCGTATATTTTTCGGTGTCGCAGATAACAGGCCATAGCGCTCGCAGCAATCCATACGGCTTTCCGTATGCCATGCTTGGCTTGCTATGAAACCGCCTTGTCGTGTGTTCATTCTCAACTCCGAAAAATTCAATTTGGGCACATTATGTGGAGATTGTGCCAATGTCAAGACATTCTTTGGCGTCGATTGCCGCGCACTCATATCAGAGCAAATGCAAACACGTCAGCTCTGGTATGTGCCATAGCAAGCGCGTCAACCCAGTTTTCAAAGAGCGTCCCTACAAGACGCTATAATATACTATCGTGTACTCATGTCAAGCGCCATCCACCAACTTGGCTAATCGCTGCATCGCCACCTTGCCTCCAGCCAGATTCACGACCGGAACACCCCAACGATCCGCCAGGGCGATCGCCTGACCGGTGCCGCCCGTCGCCCTGGATCTGGCGGCCTCCGTTTCGCAAGCGTCAGGCGTCCAGCACACCACGAAGTCTACGGGTGACCGCAGATCGGCGCCGAGCACCTGATGGCTGTTCCTCGCCATGAGGGCTTGCCCCGTATCGTCCAACCGTTTCCATGCGGGATGGACCACCTCTGCCACCCTAAACGCTTCCGCGCTCGGCAGGGTGACGCAATGCCGTCCTCGCAAGTGCCGAAAGCCGGGCCACGGCAAATAGATTTCCTTTTTGGAAAAGCAGCCCGCCTCAAAAGTGGAATCCGCGCCAGCCGCACCGCCGGACAGCAATGTGTATCCCAATTGGGATAGTCTGTGCGCCACTCTGCGCATGATTTGCAGCACATGGTCCGGCGTGCTCCTGGAGCCGATGCCAGCGTAGCGCAAAGTCCTTTCCCCGCGATCCCGCAGCCGCTCTTGCACGCCACCCTCCAGAACTTCGGCGATCACCTCCCCATGACACCGGGCCGGCGCACAATGGCAGGAAAGAGGCTGCCCCTGGCGGATGCCCAGGAGCGCTGTGCATACAACAGGGTCGCGCTCGGCGATGCGGGCGGTCAGCCAGCCCCGGTATCGCTCGATCACCACGTCGCGATCCCCGTCCGGTCCGATGGCGTAGGGATTGCCCAACGCGGAAGGTCTAGCAATGTAGGCCGCATCGCGGCAATCGTCGGTTTTGATATTGAGGATGGCGTAACTCATCGCTTCCTCTCCGACCGTTTTCGGCTGCGCTTAATGTACCCAACGGGGATGCCCAATAGTCCGCAGGAAAAAATAAGCAATAACAGTAGCCATTGTTCCCATGCATGGCCTAAAAATATGGCAACCACAATAGATACGACAAACAAGACCATGCAGGGTGCCCATATTTTGGGGCCCTGATCGAGCACGTTGCACCGCTCGATAAAATCTTCTGGCATTTCCATATCACGCCTCATCACTTGGCCAGTTCGAATTTCGTACACATTCTTGGCGCCATAGGAAAACACACCGGATAGCCGCTGTCCGGGTTCGGGTCCGGCGGCAAACCTTGGCGATCTGGAACGTTCCTGTTGGTTTCCCTCACGAGGACGGTGCGACTCTTTGTAAGCGCGCAAAAACCCACCCCTTTCGCAGTGAATCCAGGCTCAAAATGCCGACACTCTCCGCAGAAAACCTTGCCGGCTTTTCGATGCGATTCCTGATCAAAAAAGCTCATCCGCGCAGACCTTGGTTCGCCAATCGATCCGCCAATTCGTTCTCCGGGTGCCCGTTGTGGCCACGGACCCACTCCAGCTTCACCTTGCGGGTCGCGTATTCCTTGTGGAGCGCCTGCCAGAGTTCCTTGTTTAGCACCGGCGATCCAGAAGACGTTTTCCAGCCCTTTCTGATCCAGCCCGGTAGCCATTCCCCAAGCCCTTTCAAGGTATATTGGCTGTCGGAGCAGAGCACCGCCTGGGCACCGACAGGGATCCTGCGCAGAGATTCGATGGCCGCCGTCAATTCGGCGATGTTGTTAGTCCCCATGGGGTGGATGAAGCCGCAATGTTCCGTGCGCCCCCCATCTGGAGACTCGATCACGGCACCCCAGGCGCAGGGCCCAGGGTTCGTCGGAGCGCAGGCCCCGTCACACCAGATTTTCCATTGACTCATGATAACCTTCTCTTTTTTGATCAGTGCAGACGGTGGTGTTCGGGTATGATGCCCGCCATGGCCGCGTCCTCATGGTCAGGTTGGTCGGTTGCGCTGGGGAAGTAAGGCGCTCCGCAATCCGGACAGCGCTCATCACCCAGAACTTCGCCGGCAACATGGATCTGCGCAGCGGGAATACCAATCTGTTGCAACGCGTCAAACGCCTCATGGATTTCGGTTTCCGGATCCTGATGGCAAGCCCAGCGAAAGCCGTTGATGAACTGTTCATCGCGGGAAATGCCGATACGCAATTCCAGGTCCTCGTCCACCAGATACAAACCCATGGCTGCGTGCGTGGTCTGCAAAACTTGCGGATGGTCATCAGGTGCAACGGTAGCCATCAACCCGGCCAGATTCCGCATCTGAAAGCCTTCGTGGGTGGCGTTATCCCACGAGGCCGGAATACCAATGCGTGCGGAAAGCACACCAGGTAGATTTTCGGCAAGGGTCAGCGCCAGGTCTTCCTGCCAGGCGAGCAGTCGTGGATCCATGGCCTCGTCGGCCTCGTCGGCGCTCTCCACTGCCAACTCATCATCAAGCAACGGACCCGCGTCCGCATCATTCGCTGAAAAAACTCCGAACACCAGAAAGCGTAATGCCATCATCAGACGGGATTCCGCTTCCGTCGGCTTCGGGCGGACGATGGGCGCGTCCTGCCCGTTGGCGATATCCATCAGGTGGCGCAGCATGCGTCGCTGGCCGGCCCAGGTACCTGGTAGATCGGAGTAGGCGTACAACCATGGCAGAAGCACCACGGATGGATCCGGACCGATGAGCCCATATCGCCGCAGGCTGGTGGCGCAAATATCCAGAGGGGAGCGCGTTTCGGTCTGGGCGGCGTCCGGCAAGCTCTGTGGTACTCTCAGATTGGGTTCCATCACCAGCAAGGTGGGCACCAGAAACAGTTGCAACTCGCCCGGTTCCTTGCCCTCTGGCGTTTGCATCTGGATGGGTATAGAAGCTGCGGCAGTCTCCGCGCAGATCATGGCCGTGTTGACCGCCTCGCCCAGGGCAGCCTCCTCCAGGTCTTCCATGGCACGCACCACATGCTTGTCGGTACCCGTATCCAGTGATTGGGCGATCAACTGTTCCAGTCGCGCCAGGCTTTCATCCCATCCACTGGATTCAGCGGCGCAATCTTTAGCCGCCTGACGTGCCGCTAGAAAAATCCGGCTGCTCCAGTTCGGTGGTGTTCTGGTTGGCGCGCGACGTTTACTCTGGCTTGCGACCCCTCGTTTCTTGCTCATAACCAAGCTCCTTTTTCCAATAGCCAATCTTTATCCCTTGGGCAACAAGGCCGCCAATAGCGATACCTGCTCCCGGCCCCAAGCCGACCACTTCCGGCCGTCCGGCGCGTTGCGGTTCCAGGCCAAGGGACTCGTGTGCGGCATGGGGAAAAGTTTCGCTCCATGTGGCCACATCGCCCGGATCTTGAGGTTGCAAAGCATTTCCGCAGGGATTGGATCGTGGTCATGATACCGCAGGAATCGTAGATTCTCCGAAAGACCACGGATGCCGGTAATGGCGCGAGTTGCTGTTTCGCCCACGGCAAGAACGGCAACGGGGCGGGCATTGGCAATGGTGTTTGCGAGATTCGGCAAACACATGCCTATTTCTATATCGGTTGGCTTCCGGTTCTCCGGCGGCCGGCACCGCACGACATTGGCGCATCCATAGTCGAAACCACGTCGCATCCCGTGTTCCTCCATCAGCGCATGCAGGGTCCGCCCGGCACGGCCGACGAAGCCCTTGCCCTGGGCGTCCTCATCTGCGCCCGGGGCTTCACCTACCACTAGGATGCGGCAATGCCTGCCAAATTCAGGCAGGTCGGGGATCACGATTTGGGTGCGGGAGGCGCAGAGGGATGGGCACCGCTGGCAATTATCCATCAGGAAACCTCTTGCGCGAGATGTGCTGAGGTTTCTAGCCACCTCAACTCCAGCAACCGCAAATAATCCCGATGTGAACAAGACCCTTTATAAAAACCGAGCGCCCAACCATCATTGACCTCGACCAGCTTCGTCATGCCGTCCTCGTCGGATACGCCAACGTCCAAGCCATATCCGGCCGGTGATCCGGCCTTTTGGTAGGCATCGATCATCTCCCGGACGGCCTTCATGTCGAGCGGCAGAGGGTCGTTCGGATCGTCTTCTTGATCATCGTAGCGTCCGTAACCCAGAATTTCGCCGTGCAGCACATAGAAGCGGCATTCAGGGCCAAAGCGATGATAAGGGGATGCCCAGAATGGCGTATCTGGTCTCCATAGGCTTTCATCCAGCTTGGTGGTCACCGGCTTGCCATGGATCCCCTGGTGCTGTTCCGGCGTCCATCCACGGGGCATTTCGTCGTAGCGGCAAAGAACGTGTCCCCCATACGGCATCCACTTCGTCAAGGCTTCCGGGTAATCCACGGGCGCGGGTTCAACAATGCCTTGGTGTGCCATCGCCGCCCGGCAGAATTCCACCGTTCCAACCGGCATCCAGCCGAATTTCGGCAACGAAGGAATATCCTCTAGTCGGACGGCGTAGGCGTCGCCATAGACCCGCGCAATCCAGGTTTCTGTCTGGGAGTATCCAATTTGCGCGATAACTTTGATTCTGTTCATGCCTTATCCTTGTGCGCCCGGAATATACCGGTGGACCGCGTATCCCTTTTCTCCCGGATCAGGAACCAGTGTGCAAACGACGCCAATGCTTCGCAATGCGACCGCCGTTCCTTCCGGGTTTGCAATCTCTGCCTTCTTCACGGCGCCAAGCCAAACGCGCTCTCCCGTGTAGAGAACATCGTTGCTTCGCCCATGAACACAAGATTCTGCTACTTCTTTCGCATTCTCCAGATACTCCAGCGTATTGCATTTAGGACAGGGAAGATCGCCTCCAGCCGTCAATGGGCCACCGGGTTCGTCGCAACTATCCAGATCCCACAAATAGCCGTCAATACAGCAACTATCCAAATAATTCGCTCCAAAATCATGTCCTTCGTAATCACACATGAAAATCTCCCTTGGCCTCGCACATCGCAATAATCTGTTCCACGAGTATCGCTTGCGGCGCGGTCAATCGCCGATGGGCCTGCAAATGCGCAAGGATCTCCAATGTATCCCGCACCATTTTGGCCGTGGGCCGGTCGGAAATGTTGTGCAACCGGTCCGCCAGCTTGATCGTAAGCCCGTAACTGCTCATGCCGGACATCTTGGCTTTGAGGTATTCCAGCTTACCAATTCTGTCTATCTCTGCCTGATCGGAGGTGAGCTCCAGAACCAGGCTGGCCACCAGCGGCGTGAATCGCTCGGCCAGTTCCGCGAACGTGGTCGGCGTATCCTCCAGCACGTCGTGCAGAATGGCTGCAGCCACAAGTTCCGGCAGGTGCTTCGACTGCTTGAATTGGGCCACCAGATAGCTGACGGCGATGGGGTGCGTGATGTAGGGCAAATCGGTGCCGCGCCGGGTCTGCCCTTCATGGCGCTCAAGAGCGAACAAGAGTGCTTTAAGCGTCATGTCTTGTGGAACGCTAATGATGGGTATCGAATCAATTTGCTGCATGATCACCCCCCTTTTTCTACTGGCTAAGCAAACCCTGGCGCGCCGAAAAAGGGCCCCACTGTAAATAGTGTCATGGGTCATCCTTTGCTTAGAAAATCAAATTTCGTTATCGGCTCGTATACATCGTCCATGTGTCCGCGAATGACAACCCGGCGCATGGCTTGGGACAGTATCTCGGTTTCGGTCAGCCGGTTCGGCAAAAATGGTGCATGAGTTCGCCAATGGCAATTCCCGGGCACTCCATGCACGGCTTTCACCGAACGCCCTACGCTCCAGAGCAGACCCCAATGCTCCGGCAGGTCTACCCCTTCGATGATGCCTGGCGGACACAGATAGAACCGCCATTGACCAACACCCAAGTCCGGCTCTTTGCGAAACCGTTTGTTCTTGTCGGCCAGGAAGTCCGATCGGGACACCTTGCACTCCACTAGAATGGAAGTCGCGTCACAGAACCATCCTATGGCATCCGGGATTTCCTTGCTGGTGGTCCGTGCGCGGAATGGTTCTCCCAGAATCAATCCACATCCCTTGCTTCTGAGCCACGACTTCGCCCGGGTCACCAATTCATCCATTTACGCGGGAAACCCCGGGGTTCAGCCCGGGGAGGGATAGCGCGGCAGGCAATACCTGCCCCCAATCCCGCATCTCCTTTTAAGTGTGCGCTACGCCGTGAAACTTCCATACGTTATACGTGAGAAACCGGCAATCCGCTGGTTTCGCGTTCTGCGTTAACCGCTTACCGCTCCCGATATGATGCAGGCTTATGCGGTCCTTCAGGACGCCGCCCACATAAGCCAGTCCCCATTTCGCATGGCGCACCAGCGAGCCACGCTTGAACCCGTGGCTCCGAGTGCTGCCGTAGGACAGTCGTTCGCCGCCCTTGGACGGCTGGAAACGATGCAGTTGCCGACGATGCAACCGGATCGGCTGGATGCAGAGCAAATCCCGGTTGTCCGGGGTCTCGCTCCCGCCCACGATGTCCCAGGCAATCGCCCAAGAATCGACACAGTGCGCGGCAAAGGTCTCCGCGAGTTTCCGGCTGGTCTTTTTCAGCCCTAACCGATCCCGCAGCGCCTTGGTCTCAAAGCCCGCGCGTAAGTGCAAGGTCACATCCATGCGCCGGATTTCTTCGTAAAACCATTCCTTGCCCACCTGCAGCGGGGAAAAGGACCGGTTCCATTTCCTCTTACCCTTTCGGGTGGTCGCCTGAATATCCTCTACTCCCACATCGGTGACCGGGAACAATGCACAGAGCCAGTTGAACACCCGTAGTTTCCAGCCCCAACGGGCCTTTGTAGAAGGGGGTATGCGCTTGCCGGCGCGCATCATGGCATCCGACGGCCCCGGCTTGCGGCACGGCGTCTTACGGAATCGTCTGCCGCGCCGCATATTCTTCCGTGTCTCCACGGCATCCTTCACCCAAGGTACCGCGTCCGCATGCACATTCAAGTAGGTATGCGCTTTGGACTTGACGGTGAACCCCTCCCGCTTGGAGCCGGGATCCACCGTGGCCACAATGACCTGCCGCTCCTGCCCGGACGGCGCACGATTCAGGCGCACGCAAAACACGCCTTTCTTGAAGAACGGCGTCGCCTCGCCGCTCTTGACCCACCGCCGCGCCCGCGATGGCGTCGTCGGCATCAACGGTGTTTTTCCGTCCTGGTCCATGACCGGTACAAACACCGAATTTCCTGATTGCTGATCCATAACCACTCCTTACTCCTTGACGATAAGACGGCTCTTGCGAACCGTATGTACTCCTCTTCGCCACTTTCCACCCACTTGCACAGGAATTAGAGGAGCGTTCCTGCTATGTGCCGCCCTACCACGGGCAGATGGTTCAGTTGCATTCCAACGCCCCGGCATCCATTACTGAATGCGTGTTGCGCGCCGCATAACCCCACGGCTTTGCCAGGCTAGTCTTTCTCACCAGGTTAAACCGGTGCCCTGCGGTAATGGGTGGTCAACCCATCCCTACAAGCCACACCCTTCAGGGTGCGGTAATTGACCATGCGTCATGTTACGATCCAGACCCAATTGTTGTCGGACTTTCTGTCGATACCCACTCCACGATTACCCTCCTGCCCACATCCTTGACGATCCGGCAGCGCCCCTGCTCAGCGAGCAGGCGCAAGGCTTCGGCATAGGACGACATGCCTTGACTGTCCTCGCCGCAAGCGTCACGCACCACTTCTTGCAGAAGGTCTAACAGCCTGGAACGTGGTTCACGAGTACGCATATCATCCCGCCTTCGCCATTCCGGTTGCCAACGATGAAAACATCATCGTGCGCATGATAATCTCCTCTTCGTGAGCCTCAGATCCAGCAACAGCTTTTCGATAAGCCTGCACAACGGCCTCGTCGATGTTCTGTCCGTTTTGGTGCAACATCATGGCGAAGTTGGCCACGTCCACCGGGTCGCCCTTTGCCAGATGTTCCACCAGTAGGTAGGTCAGGTGTGCTGCGGATGCCGTCTGCCACCCGCCACGCCCCTTTTCCTCACGGGAGCGACGCATCTTGGCCTTCATCGCCGCTGTAAAAGCATCTATCGCAATATCATCTGAATTTACTGCAGCAATTTTTTCACTCATCACTTGCCTCCTTCGGCCATTCCCGTACCCGTAAATATATCGTCATAACCGCGACTTCAGCCCTTTCCATGGTCATCAACAATTTACGATTTCCGAATAAGAGTCGCGAATTTTCTCGTGCTCTACCCATTTATCAAACTCAGACAACTCCATCAACAATAGATCACGTCCATAAACGTGAACCTGTTTGACATACTCGCAGATCGGCGCATATTTTTTTGCGTAGCTTATTACTTTTTCAGAAGACCCGCGCGGTATTATGTTGTCGATTTCGTTCTGTGTGTTCATAAAAACAAAATATTCAACTGTGTAATTGCGTCCGGCTGTCTCATCAAATACGAGCATTGTGATAATGCTCGCAAAAAACAAAAAAATAACGGACATCACGATGGTTTCCCCGGCAGCATTGTCCATGACGGCCAATACAACAGTAATTAAAAACCACATTGTAGCTATGATTTTTATGTTTCTTACCCATCCAGATTCAAACCTTTCTCGCCTCTCTTTGATACCCTGGATAGCACCTCTAATTTCCTCCATGGTATACGGCTGGTTCATATCAAAATCTCGTATCGGGTTTTCCATGATCCTACCTCCTTCGGTCACTCTGGTACGTTTATTTGGGCCTGTATGGATATTCATCGACAATATTTTGCCCATAGCTTAGGCAACCATGCTGGGTCGTGATCCAGGCCAATTTCCACCCATTTTCGCGGACGGCACTTTTTAGCTTTCTCAAAGAATCACATGCCTTTATTTCTAGTCGATGCCCGACGTACCGTTTGGCTTGGTACTCGAAGTCCCACATGCTCTCTTCGGTTGCATCCACCACCGGACACCTCTCTGAGCGTTGTTGCTTCTTATTCATGGCTCAATGCCTTCGGCCATTCCCGCACCCGTAAATCTTCCGGCCATTCATCCATGTTCGCACCCGCGCGGTGCGTCAGTCGTCTGGCATTGTCGGTAGTTGGCACACCAGCACCGTAAAATACAGTGTCCAGGTCCATGAACCGATACCCCAATTGCTTCACAAAGACTGGAGTTCCGGATTTTTGGCATTGCTTTATCAAGGGTCGCAAATGATGCGCGTCCAGAGCGCGCGCGGAGTTTCCCGATTCTCCTCCGCAAACCACCCATGACAGCGTATTTTCCATGGGGATGATGGTGCGGCTCAACATTAACGAGTCGCCCGTCAGTGCGTTGTAATAGGTATCTTCATCAAGCTGGACATGCTCCAGATCTATGCGTCCCAGAATAGGCTCAGCACTCACCCATCGCACGGCAGCAGGCGTCTGTAACAACGGCGGAATACGCTCGTCGGCGGTGGCCTGATCCTCGACCGAAACGCCGAGCCACACATTCGGTAACGGCCACTCCGGCAGTCCAGCATCCTCGCCGCCACGGGCTGCGCCGATTTCCCGCATGGCCTGACCCACAGCGTGCTCGCGGTTATCGAAACCGGGATCAAACCACCGCAGCATCCGCTCCGGCCGCTTGGTGAGCACCTGAAACGTGTGTTTTTCGGCCAGCGCCATGACCGCAAATACTCGGTCGATGAATGTGTCCGGCACGTCCTCATGGAACAGGTCGGACATGCTGTTGACGAAGATCATGCGCGGTTTCTTCCGGCGTAAGGGCTGGTCCAGGCGATCCTCATGGCAGGCCACATCCGTGAATGTGCGACCGTAATACGCCGTCGCCGTTTGGTTAGCGGAAAGCCTGCCCCATTCGCGCTCCGCGTAGCAGTGCTTGCAGCCCTGGGAAACTTTCGTACAGCCTGTTACTGGATTCCATGTTGCATTGGTCCATGCGATACCCGTTTTGTCACTCATTGCGCCTCCTTATCCCAATACAAGCCACGATTGCGTTACGACCTTTACGAATTTTTATCGATGGCTTTGTGGGTGTTCACTGTCTTATATTGTTGATCTGAATAACGAAGTTCAGATTTGAATATATGATAACCAATGAACATGGCCATAGAAAAAAACAGAATCACGAATAGCGCATTGAATAACTCGTCAAAATCTTTTGCTTTCATTGACATTTTCCTCCTGATAACCGTGCTCGCAAGCCTGGAAATCGTTACAACCGCATTCAATGCACGTTGCCAATTGACTAGACATATCCGTTCTCCCGTGACGACGATTCACTATTTTTAGCTGCATACCCGCTGGACGAGCGATGTGCGTAATGTACGATATCCATACCATTCACTTAAACTACTGCTCCGCAGCCGCGACGGCTTTGCGTTCCATACGCTTCAGGTGTTGCCGGTAGCGATGCTGTATCTGATCCGGCAAATACATGCCGTACGCCCAATCGAATTTTTGCTTGAAAGTCGGACCAAAAGCCGCCTCTGTTCTGGAAAAATTATGCGCATTCAAATCTAATTGATCGACAATCACCGCTGGCTGATCCAACCGTATTGCCGCTTGATAAGCACGGATGAGATAAGGTGATCCACCCGTATTTTGCACCTTCTTGAGCAAAATACGGTCGGTAGCCACGGCTTCACAAATCCAGTTAGCCGCTTTCAACACATTTTCGTCTGCGGGTTGACCAGACTGCTTTACCGCCGCTTGCACGATGCCTTTCTGACAGGTCGATAAACGATCAAAAGTGTTAATGCTTATTGGCCTGTACCCGGTATTGGGTATCAGGCCATCCAAACCGTGCGAAAAAAAGGAAATCATGATACCCAGGAGCAGTAGCATTATCAGGGTGACGAAAAATTGGAGAAACGGGTTAATATCGTCGTCCTTTTCGCTGGTATTATTCATATTCGTCTCCGCAATCGTCTCTGAGCCTCCAAAATAGCTTCCAGGCGATCCGCCAGCCGCTCCAATTGCCGCGCTTCCTGTTTCGTTGCACAGGTTTTTGCGTAACCCCTAGCACGCAAAATCAGGGTTGCACCCGGCAAGGGGTTCGCACCCCGGCAGGGGTTCGCATTTGGTGATACGCTGGTCATAAGTCACTCTCCGCCTTTGCAAGACTGAACATCTGCATCATCTCCGCCGTGGACGTGGCATCCAGACTGGATGCGTGCGCCCAATTCTGGGTGTATCCACAATCCGGGCATAGCCACCCGTCTTTGGTGGCCAACAGACAGCCGGTGTCATGGCCGTTATCATGATGTGGGACTTCCCCACGATGCGGGCACGTATAGGGATGACCGTACAACTCCCCGCGCTGCAAACGGTTCAGCGTTTCGATTTGATCTGCCGTCCAGGGTGCCTTGATGAACTTAGTCATGTCAGGCCACCCGGCAAGGGGGAGATGTCATCCCAATGCGCGGCATCCACTTCAATGTACAAGGGCGCGCATTCCGCCAGTCGGTCCAGACAGGCTTGCCGTAAACGCATTGCGTTACCTAAATCCTGGTGTAATTCCTGAATGATGACATCCAGCCCATGCAGCTTCTCTTGCGAATCCTGTTGGTTCATGGTGTTGATCAGGTGACGCACGACCGATTCGTCCATAATGTCTCCTATCCATTTATTCGACGCCAAAAGGGCATCCGTGCGCATGGCGAGTCCCGCAGACCCATCCTTTATCGCTGGTGCTGGTATAACCACGCCCCTGCGTAAAAGAGCCAGGGTTCGGACGCGGCCAGTAACAGGATTTTTTTGAGGCAATTCCGGTCGTACACGTCAACCGTTTCCTTGAGTTCCTTGTCCATGATTTTCACCACGCCACCCCTACAGAAGCCCGTTCGCTTTCTCTACCACCCGGATCGCCTTCGCAATGGTGCGCTGCTCTTGCTCGTCCTTGCGCCGACATTCGTTGTCGTAGGCCCCACCATAGATTTCCAGCATGGCTTCAAGCGCATTCAGCAGTTCTGGAGCCGCCGCAATCAAATCGCAATTCGCTTCGACTTCCTCTGGCGTTAGCCCGCCGTCTGTGACCACCCGAGCAACGTGCGTATTACGCCCCGCAAAGATCGTAGGGTACTTGGTGGCTGGCGATACGTTGCGGTGCCATGGGCCCTTTGTGTGATTGCTCATCGCTACATCCTTGGTCCACTTGGGTTAAGCAATAATAATATACTATCTCAGTTGGCGCAACCATTATTTTTGCAACTCCATGATGCATCGGTAAAAACTTCATCGTTCCATGATGGAATTTTTATTGTTGCGTGTTGACAACATAGGGCTGCGGCTATAAAATTCTCGCTGTTGGCACTTCCGCCATACCCATGAGGAATACCCTATGTTCGCGAAAAACCCCCTCATCCTTGCCGCCCTCGCCGCTGGTCTGACGGCATCCGGCATGGCGATGGCATCCGATTTGTCCGGCG
>JAEHJW020008607.1_pt1 | contig 59851 bp, 65 predicted proteins | sample 9271431 | NCBI WGS metagenome assembly JAEHJW02 | reverse complement strand
CGGTGTTACCGGTGGGGTACTCGTAGGTGTTGGAGTTGCCGTGACTCCCAGTGTAGGAGTTGAAGTTGGCGTTACGTCCGGCGTTGAGGTTCTTGTAGGAGTTACTTCCGGAGTTGCTGCTACTGGCGTTGAGGTTCTTGTAGGAGTTACTGCCGGTGTTGCTGCCGGAGTCCCAGTAGGTGCTGGTGTTGGTGTCTGAGTTGGAGTCAGAGATATAGTAGGGGTCGGAGAAGGTTCCGGGCACTCTATGATATGTTCTGATGGGACAGCATAATCTTTGATACCTAGAATTATATAATTGACAAGACCCAATCTCTCACCGGACGCCGTGCCATAGCGGCATCTAACCAATCTATTGTCCGCGCTTATGTCTATAGTCTGTACTTCTTCATCGGGACTAGCAAAATATGGGGAAACGTGCCACGCACATTCCGATTCGGCAAATTCGTATCCGTCGGATGCGACAGGTAGAGGTATATACTCGCCGTCAGATAAGATGCCAGAGTTACCAGCTACCGTTGATAGGTCAGATATTTCAGTCCATTTAATTGGAGTTACACTCAAGCACACATTTATGGACTTGAACTGTGAGTTGTACCATATTTGCCCGACTACAGGGTTTTCTAGCAATTTTCTATAGGTCTTTATTTGGTCAGGAGTCAATCTCTGCGATGAAGGGGACGCAAAATGCTCAAGCAGATGCAGCATATTTTCGTTAAAGACTTCACCATATTCTAGGCGAGTCTTTCCTACTAGGGTTACGTCAATATCCTGTATCAAAGACGACTTCGCAATAGGAATTGCGATAGCGCCAGAAGACGCATCGGTGTAATAAATGTAGTATGTATTATCTGAACAGTTAATCATTTATATTCCTATTACGGCATATCATTAGCTGAAACAGTGACATCAAGTGTACCCATTAGAGTCGCACTTCCTGTTCCTACAGGTTGCGATGCGCTACGCTGCATGTATATGGTTATGAAGTAGCTTTGCTGTGCTGGTCCCTGTCCTGACGTACTAGTTTCTATCCCTTTGATGAATGAAGCACCAGTGCCTATATTTACCCAAGTGTTAAGAGGAACGCTACCGGCATCCGGAGTTACGCTACCGGTTATATAGACCCAATACTCGTTAGCCCAGCTTGCGGGTTCGTTGCCAATCGTAGCTCCCATATCAACATACGGACCTTGAGCCACATCGAATGCTGGCGTCTCAAGTCTCCAGTGGTATCTAGTCTGTTCTTGACCCGGAGTAAACTCATTAGTGAAGCCGTTGAACGATATACCAGTGGAAGTCCATCCTTCACGGTTGTATAGTTCAATAGTCTGGTCACCGAACGGTATCAAGTCGCCACTCTGGGCTTCCGGTGAAGGTGTCGGTGTTGGTGCAGCCGTTGCCGTAGGAGTTGGTGTAACCGCTGGCGTTCCAGTAGGTGTATTCGTAGGAGTCATTGTTGGTGTAACCGCTGGCGTACCTGTCGGTGTTGTGGTAGGAGTTGCCGTGACTCCCTGTGTAGGAGTTGAAGTTGGCGTTACGGCTGGCGTGGAAGTCCTAGTAGGAGTTACTTCCGGAGTTTCTGCTACTGGCGTTGAGGTTCTTGTAGGAGTTACTGCCGGAGTTACTGCCGGAGTCCTAGTAGGTGTTGGTGTTGGTGTAACAGCTGGTGGAGGTGTGACGGATATTACCGAACCTAGGTTAAAGTTGCCCTTCAGACCAACAATCATAAACGATGCCACACCCTGACGGGTCGCACCACCTTCGATACCGTATTGCATAGTTACTATTGCATTTTCGTCCGTGTAGCACAGTACATATTCGAAATTGCCGCTCGTGAATTTGGGGCTTACTATCCATACGCATTCGCTGTAGTCGAAAACATAGCCGCTTGCGCTCACGGGCTTAGGAATTTGTTCGCCGTCGCATAGTGTACCCCAGTTAACAGCGATATCGCCCTTCATGGACATTGGTACCCATTTGGTACCATCCCACGAAAACATACAATTCTGAGTCTTATTCCACCACAATTGGCCCCGAACGGGTGTCGTCAATAGCTTTTTGGCGGTGTCAGCTATTGTTGAAGTTGAGCCCGTATCCGGGACACCGGGATTGCCAACTTCTTCATGACAGGCGAAATTTTCAAGAATATGCAAGAGGTTTGCGTTCAAATCCTCACCATATTCTAGCTTTTTTCTACCGAATAAAGTTATGTCATTGTCTACATTAATAGCATTTTCGGCTATTTCTATAGGTAATTTATTCTTATCGGTAAATTTTACATTATATGTCATTTGATGTTCTCTTATTATACTAGCATTATTGGGTTTTCTGAGCCACCGTCGCCACCGCCGCCACCGCCGCCACCGCCACCACCGCCACCACCGCCGCTGTTCATTCTGAATATTTCCCAGTTTTTGCTAATGGTCTGTACGGTGCCGTTGCTGTCAGTAACTTCTATATCAAAAGTTCCTGTCATGCCAAATATAGCACTTGAGCATATGCCATTCAAGGAGATTATTGGCGTGGACTGTCCGGAGTTAGCGATATTATATGTCTTTACCGTACCGGCAAAAGGTATTGATGGAACGCTTGCGCCACCAACGAAGAAGCATTCCGGAGTTCCACTATTACCTAGGGACCATGTGAATGCGTCCACATAAATTGTACCTTGACCGAAGTTCTTATTGGCACTAACCAATATAGAAACGTATGCTGCGCCAGCAGGAGCGACACCGTTGACGCTAGATGTCTGCCATACTCCTGCACCGCTATTGATGAGGTTTCCGCTGGTTGTGCTAATCGGAGTCATACTTGCATTATACCACTCAAGCATCACTCTTGCGCTTGAAGGTACGCTTGAAGTTGTCAAGTAAATTCTTGCACTGCCACTAACACTTCTGCCCGGTATTACAGGCTTTGGTGTGCTTACTATGCTAGCTGGTGCACCGCCGTTGAATTTGGCAGACCACGAGCCGCTGAATACTATTCCGCCACTGGTGATAGACCATCCGGTTTGCTTTGTCCATCCAGTATCACCGGCTTCAAAATCAGCATTTTCTACTTGATATATGTTAGATGGTTGGAAGTTCTTTAGTCTTACAGTGTATGGTGCTACACCACCAGTAACGGTGACACGCATAACCGGGCCAAGGCCATTATCACCCGGCTCTGGCGCACAAGCACCGGTATTGCACAGCGATATAGTCGTGGCCGCACAGCCAGCGTAACCGCTGTCGCGGTTGGCTGAGCTATAATTAGCTATATTACAGAATGATGTTAATGATGTAGCACTCGTCAAACCTTCTGGGTCATCAATTGTGACAACCATAGGAGGTATTAGTGATGGCGTAGGAGTAAACGTAGGAGTGACCGTAGGGGTCGCCGTTGGCGTTCTAGTAGGCGTCATTGTTACAGCAGCGGTAGGCGTTGGTGTAGCCGAAGTGCCCTGCGTAGGTGTGACCGTAGGCGTTGGTGTAGCCGAAGTACCCTGCGTAGGTGTGACCGTAGGCGTTCTGGTAGGCGTTGGCGTTACTAACGGAGCGCTGGCTGAAGGTGTTGGTGTTGGTGTTGGCGTAGATGACACACCCTGCGTAGGCGTTACCGTAGGCGTCGGAGATGGCATTGGAGGGGCTATGATAATGCCTCTATTTCTATTTCCACGAACGCCAACTATTATGTAATTTGCTATACCGTCAGTGAACGAGCCTGAACCCAGTGGGCGATACCGTGCAGTCACAATACCCTGAGCATCGGCAAAGCAAACGAAGCGGTCAAATTTACCCAACACAGCAGGCGAAGTACTCCATATACATTCGTCATATTCGAATACGTAACCGTCTTCTGACACCGGCTTGGGCAGGGTTTGCCCGTGAGCTATTTGTCCCCAGTTAGCGGCATAGTCGCCCCTGTTCATTAGAGGTACCCACTGGTCGCCTCTCCAGACATACATATGTCTGTTTGTTGAATTGTACCAAAACTGCCCCTCTGTAGGTTTACTCAAAAGTGTATCGTTTACTTGGGTTAAGTCTGGTTGTGCTGGGTATAGATGGTTACTCATTTATTTTTTTCCGTTATTTTGACTGTCCTGATCTACTCTTATAGGGGTTTTTCTTGTATCAGTAAATTTTATATTATAGTAAGACATTATTCTACCTTATTACGCTGGTGGACCAATCTGTAAAGAGATGGAGATATTAGCAGTATCCAAAACGACCTGATCCGACTTTCTACGTATTGATACAGTTAGTGTTCCACTCCACTCAACCCCGCCTGATCCGGATTGTTCTATACCAAAACTCCAGCTTGCACCACCTGTCGTATCTACCCATGCATCGAACGTTCCATATAACACTGGAGACGCATTCCCAAACCCCTCGGAATATGTTGCATAAACTTGATAGTCTGCTGGATTTCCGTTAACTAGCCAGTTACCTAAGTTTTCTCCACCGGTCTGTGACGAAGTTGTCCAGACAGTACCATTGCTATACAATACGTATCCGGCACGGGCTTCACCCGGAAAACCCGATGCATGGGTCGCCGACGTAAAGGCCGATGGCAAGTTAACAATTGTTGCCGCCGAAGGTGTTGGGGTTGGGGTTGGGGTTGGCATCGGCGTAGAAGTAACTGTCGCCGTAGGTGTCGGAGTGCTCGTTGATGTTGGTGTGGCTGTCGGTGTTGCGGTAGGAGTTACGGTTGCAGCCGGTGTAGCAGTTGGCGCAGGTGTCGAAGAAACTCCCTGCGTAGCGGTTACACTTGGCGTAGGTGTTGGAGATGCGGCGACTGGCGTACCCGTTCTCGTTGGGGTTGGCGTAGGTGACGACCCAACCACAGGCGTAGGCGTTGGGGACGCCGTAGGCGTAACTGTCGCGGCGGCACTTGGTAATGGGGTGGTGCTAAAAGACGGCATAGGTGTTGGTGTTGGTGGTATTAAGTTAGGGTCCATACCAACAGCAAAATTTTCCAACAGATTTAGCACATTCTGATTCAAACGCTCACCGTACTCAAGACGTATTCTACCGAAAAGGGCTATGTCTAAGCTAGTTTCATCGACTGCACCCTCTTCAACCTCTTTGGGTGCTTTGTTTATATCTGAGTGTCTAATGAAGTATTTTGTCATTTTTGTAATCTACTTTTCGTCTAACTATTTATTACGGATACCACGTTTTACATATTCCCAAAAAGCTTGCAATCGTACATATCATCTGGTATATTCGTCTGTTCGCTCGCATTGCATATGAGCGAGTATAAATAACTACTCATGAAAAATTTAATTGATGTGAGAACAATCAATTTTCATAGTTTTGGAAAGTTGATTCTCAATAAAATTAAAGTAAGCATGGTCTGCATAACAGCGATAGCGTTAAATGGAGTTTTTTCGGAAGCGATTGCGGGTGACATGTTGACTAATCGGGCCGCGCCAGAATTTGGCGCGGGTACGCTGTATCGCCCGAATTCCACGTTTACTTTCGATAACTTTCCAGCCGTATTAACTACGACGCCGGAAGAAGAGCAGATTCCAGCAGAAGAATTTATTCCTGTATTCACCGGTGATATAAGTTCTCGTTACGGTATCCGCCGCCATCCATATACCGGCAAGCTTAAACATCACAGAGGAATGGATATACGTGCCCCAAGAGGCACGCCAATCTACTCACCTGCAAGGGGCGTAGTCGTGTTTTCTGGATGGAAGCGCGGTTACGGAAACGTAGTCTACATAGACCATCAGAATGGATATGTTACACTAATAGCCCATAATCACAGTAATTTTGTCCGTGTAGGTCAGGAGGTTGACCGCACCACCAAGATAGCCACGGTAGGCGCTACAGGTAGAGCTACGGGACCGCACATGCACATAGAAGTTACCCTAAACGGGCGTCAGGTTAATCCTGAGCAGTTTTTCCGGCACTCGCAGCGGCATGCTTCGACACAGCCTTCTCGTGGTTCAGACGAAGAATCTTAACAAGAGATTCAAAATCTGCCGGAAGCATTAAGGTTTGCATTTTATAAGTCTTTGTTGGTAATTCCTTGCCGAATAAGTAGCGAAGATATGAGTCCGGTATCTTAGGCTCATACGCCACAAACACATCCTTATTTGGTGAGTTGAAACACACGGAAGCGGACAATCTGGTGAATAATACCTCTCTGACGTTGCCGCCAGTATCGGTATTTGGGTCCATATTCTGCATCTTAGCTAAAAGAGGTTGTAGTTTTCTATATATCTTCTCTTTTTCCGAGACGTTTTTCCAATAAGGTATGTCAAAGCATCTGACCAGTAGCGATGCCAGTTTAAGTTTGGTGGCGTCGTGAATCTTATCGACTATAGACGGGTCGATGCTAGAAAGCTTATTTGCCGTTGTCGTAACGATATCAACAGCGTTTTTGCGCCTTCCAGTCTTTTTCCATTCATTATAAATTTTGTTGACGACTGATATAACATGAGCTACTTCCTTCTGCGAGGATAGCTCCGACTCTATCAATATTAGTTCGTTAAGAAATTTCATACAGACCTTTAATTTTACTGATATTTATAGATAAATATTTAAAAATGGAAAGCGTATTATGGCGGATATCGAACAGCGTTTCTTTGATAGTATATCGGGTTGGGATGTTAGGAGTTACAGCAAAGGCGGCGACACCTTTGATGTAGTTATTATACGAACCGACCCGAATAATATTGAAGTGGAATTGTGTTATAAAAGGATGAAATCTATGGTTTATGTTGATACCATTAGGGACACTGCCCCGTTCTTTTGTAAGAACATTAACTTCCTTGAAATGACTGACGCACTCGCATCTAAAATCCCAGAAAGAAAAATGGCACTATAAGTGCCATTTTTATTACTTATTCAGAAGAAGTATAGGTGAGATAAACTGCCTATATTTTGCTTCAATTTCCGCTCTGGCGTCATATTCGAAGAGAACCGCACTCTTCTGTATAGTAACGTCTAGGGCGAAGTGAGTAGCATCAGGCTCCATTTTTGCACCGTTAGTCAACGGGAAGAACTGAACGTCATACTTCTCGTCCTGCAATCTAACCAAATCCCAGAATACCGCGTTCTTAAGCTGGTAAGCGTCACCGTCGCTATTGAGAACGTCAGCGATAATCTCGACTCCGTTCATCAACTTCAAACCTTTTATATTTTCATTGCTCATTTATTTTTTCCTTATTTTATAGATGATGTCATGTGTTGAATGTTTAGTCTATCCATTATCAGTTGGCGGTGCTGCACCCAACCTCTAAAATTTCCAGACCAATAGTTTCCGTATCTATCTAGATGCGTTACGCCAGTCTGCTCAAAACCAAGTCCGCTGACCATAGGTGAGGCTTGATGCTCAAATGGGCTGAAGTGCGGTGGCATTGATTCTACCAGACGGTGGAATATATCTCTGGCCTTGTCCAATGAATCGTCAAGTCTACGATAGGAAACCTGCGCGCAGCATGATGAGGATATAGCCAACGCATCAGCTAGAGTGTTGCCTTGCTTGTCAACCATAACTTCACCAGACGCCAGCCAATCACCTTCTATACCATTACCGTCATATGAGACGGGAATCCATGCACCGTCACCATAATACGGAACGTGCCACTGACCGGGTTTAAGCTCCCTAGGACCGTGCGATGCGTTATCGAGAGCTTCTGCCATTCTCTGAGCAAGGGCTGCGATTTCTGGCTGAGCGTCCTTGTGATTTCTTAGCCAGAACCAGTTATCCAGTTCGGTGGCAGTTAGCACGACCTTGATGTGCGTGAACGGCTCAAGAAGGCGGTTGACTATCTGCTTATGATAGCCCTTTTCGTTAAACATAGAGGCGAAACGTATTGCCGCGTCTCTTGCATCATTCCACACATCCTCGCGAGTCTTTCTACTATACTCAACGTATACGTACTCGCCGTTATCGTCCAATTGAGGATTCCCGTCATCGTCCAATAGAATTATGTATTCCGGGAAGGTTTCATTACATTCTTCCTTTGCGCTCATTCCGGGCTGGTTCTTACCCCAATGAACCGGCATGGCAGTGTTCTCTCTTATTAGTTCAATTGCGCGACTAACTGGGATAGCACGACTGGATGCCGCGTTGCGTGAAAACACGCGATGGGTAAGTACCTCGCTATGAATAAACCTCGGATATTCGAGTTCAAAAGTCGTCAACCTAACCCCTGTGGGGCTGATCGAATCTGCAACGATTTTTGCGCTAATTGTCATCTAACTCTCCTGTTCTGTTTGTATCCACTTTTAACTGTTCTTCCAAATCTATATCTGTCTGGAAGTGCATCATATCTATTCCGAGTTTTTAAGAACTCGACATGAATAAAACGCGGATACTCCAATTCAAATGTGGTGATTCGATTGCCAGTAGGGCTTATGGAATCCGCTATTACTTTTGCTGATCCAGCATTCATGCCTGATTCAAGCAGTCGTTGAATCCATGTCCAGTTGACGGCACATTGCCTGACTGGACGACTCCTGCTCGAATCTGACTTGTTCCCGCAGACGGAGGATGATGCTTCATCCCGAGATGACAAATGTTGATAGCGGCGTTAATGTCTCTATCGTGCGAAGCACCACACTCTCCGCATTGCCATTCTCTTACAACAAGACCTGTCCGCCCTGCGGGACCAGAAAGGCTCCCACATGCGCTGCAAGCTTGCGTTGTGTACGACTCGTTGATGACTCTGACATGCCTCATGGCCTGCTGGCCCTTGTAAGCAAGCATCGTTTTAATCATAGAAGAAGCGTTATCATAAGCGCGTTTAGCGCCATTTCCGCTTTTCATGAAGTTAAACGATACATCACCGATGTATATTTCTTTATACCTTTTGATTAAATTTGTTGTAAACGTGTGTAGCGCGTGAGCGCGTTGACGTTTGATTTTACGATGCAAACGTCTTAGTTGATCGAATTTTCTTCTTTTCTGTAATTGTGCTATTTTCTTCTCTTGTTTCCTATAAAAATCTGAAATTAATACTTCGCCATTACTACAAGTGGCAACAACTTTTTGACCTATATCAATTCCTACAGCATTATTCGTGGCTTCACCATAGTCATTGTTCTTGTCAACAACTAAACACAAATACCAATCTCCACAGGAATCTTGGGTGAAACAAGAGTCTTTCCAATCTTTGTGACTTTTAAATTCTGAAAGTTTGGAAGATTCAAAGACTCTAATAGAATGACCCTTAAACTTTAATCCCTTGTCACCATTCTTCCTTAAGCAATCTGCTGTGAACGGAATCCATCCAAGGGCTTTATGTGAACCGAAATTCTTTCTATCTCTTAATCGCTTCTTGATTTGTTTGCTTCTTGTTACAATCTCTCTCGCCAAACAACTTAGAGTCATCTGCATGGTGTCTTTGAAGTGCTCTTTAGCCCATCCAGTGCAGATTCTATTCAAATCGAAATGTGACAGATATTTTTGTTCTTTTACGTGTTGGTTATAAATGTGATTAAGTTGATTCCAAGCAATATTCGCCTCAATCGCAGAACGGTTGAGGAATTGATAATGACTTGGTTTAACTTTCAGCTTTATAACTTTCACGTTTTTATTTACTAATTTTTTTAATTGCTTCTCAGGATTATAAATCATGTCTGCGAACAAGTCAACGGCATTCATCATTTATCAAAATGTGCCTCTGTTCGCTCTGCTACGCATCCGCTCCGAGGGGTCGCAGCTTCCGTGCTGCTTCATTGTCATTTCGTTTCCTTAATATGTTATTATGGTTGAGAAATCCAAAAATTCGTCTCTTATTTTCATTAATATTCGGCCAAGGTGATTCCGCCCTATTCCGTTGCACACTCCCCAGTAGACATCTCCCCATTCATTACCTTCGATTAGGACAGCGTCTCCAGTTTCAAGCAGCTTTCTAGCCAACTCGTAGTCGGAGAACTTCTTGATAAGAAGTTGTTCCATCACAACAAGCTTTATTTGCTCCCAATCGGGGCGAATCTGAATATCACGCCCCAGTCTCTTTGCTTGGCCGGGGGTTTCAGCGTTCATTATACGCAAATAGTCGCTGATATTGCAAGCCTTAGCCGCTTGATAGTAATGCTCTACGCTCTTGCCGTCAGCAGTTATATAGAAATTCGACAGGAACCTGTATTTGCCGGAGAATGAGTTTATGATTTTCATTACATACCAACCGTAAATTTTTCCATTGACCTGTTTAGGACCGAATTAACACGTATGAATGATGCATTAGCGTGAAGTTCATCTATGGTAGAGGCCCCAACATATGTGCAAGTGCTTCTGATTCCGCCTAGTATGTTTTGTATGACTACATTTATGTCACCTTTGTATGGAACTAAAGTTGTTCTACCTTCTGATGACCTGTATTCCTTAAGCCCGCCGTTGTGCTTCTTTTGTGCTGTCGCCGAACTCATACCATAGAATTGTACAAATTTCTTCCCATCAATTTCTATCACATCGCCGCCACCTTGGTCGGTACCGGCCAACATGCCACCAAGCATCACCATATCGGCACCTGCGGCTAGTGCTTTCGCTACGTCTCCGGGGTAAACGCATCCGCCGTCGCTGCAAACTAACATATGCTCCGGTAACGCCGGGTCATAATCTGACGGGTTGAATATGTCATAGATTGCCGAAAATTGAGGGTAGCCGATGCCAGTCTGAGTTCTCGTTAGACAATTACTACCCTGACCGATGCCAACTTTAACAGCGTCAACAGTTCTTAGATTCTCTATTCCACGCAAATCTACAACGTTACCTACCATTAAGAAAACATCTGGAGCATACTCTCTTATAGTTTTACATACATCAGAAAAGCTTTGCATGTAGCCATTGGCAACGTCTATGCATACTTTTAATTTGACTTCAGATTTATATTCCGCGTAGAACGCATAGAACTTCTCCAAGTCGTTTGAGGTTATGCCCATAGAATATAATGAATGGGATGCCTCGTCTGTGGAGAAGTGTTCGATAAGAGTGTCTAGGTCGTAGTGCTTATGTAAGGCGGTCATGCATCCATGTTCACGAAGAACCTTCGCTACTTCAATTGTGCCAACTCCATCCATATTAGCGGCCACTATTCCGTTAGTTTGAATCCCCAAAACTTTAAATAGCCTAGAAGAGTTTAGATTGACCTGTTGTCTAGAAGAGAGATTGCTGTGCTTTGGTCGTATAAGAACGTCATCAAAGTCGAGCTTTGGTGGAGAATTGTAAATATCTGTCATAGCGCTCCGTTGATATCAAGAAGCGCTAAGATAGCACATAACCGCTAGAGATTCAAGAAGAATGTTATTCTTGCTCTTGTACTTGTGACAAGACGCGCTGCAAGTCTTCCTTCTGTGCCGGTGTCATATCGTCTGGAGCCGTAACCTCGGCAGTAGTATATGCTTGCGTCTCTGCGTTTGAGGTGCGAAGAAGATTTCTGGGCGCGGAAGTGTCTCTTGCGGGTGGGGCGGGAGCGGCTTCCGGCGCAGGTTCAGCAGAAGGTGCCGGGGCGGCAGCAGCAATTTCTTGTGCCTGCGCGGCTTGTCTTGCTTTGTGTCGCGCCACCAAATCATTGGAATAAGTCGAATAGAACCGTGCAAGTTCCGACTCCCGAATTATAGTCTTGTTGTATGCGAACGAATTGAGTTCGTATATTCTATAGTTCGTGTAAGGCTCCGATAGATACTCGGCGTATGTTGTGTAGTCGGTTATATATTTCCAAGAAACCACCACATAAATTGTGTTAGATTGAGACTTTCTAATTTCATTTATTCTGAATACTTGCTCGTTTGAGCCTATCAGCAAGTCTCCTACTTTTATGCGATTTGGCGTAGTTGAATTCTCAGCGTTGTAGAACACAGCACTGCCAACAAGGCGAATGCCCTGCGTAGCCATAACTCTATCCTTTTCTTCATCTGGGCTAACGGCCCAAAGTATTGCGAATGAGCCTAAAGTGAGCAGGATTATAAAACTAAATATTGCTGTGATTCTTTTCATTTTAGCGATAAATCCTTGTCTTTCATGCTTAGCTGGTAGTCGTAAAGTTTTTTCATATAGCCGCTATTGCGAAGAATCTTGAAGACTAGATTCTCTATACTAAATTCTCCGGCACGTTCAAGGCCCGATTTACGCATATTCTTAATCTTGTCTTGTATTTTCTTTATGGTTTGAACGTCGTCCACCTTATCATCTATGATGGAGTCTATCTCAGCCATAATATGTTTAGCTTTACTTTGTACCAAACGCTCGTCATAATCAACAGACTTTAGCTTTTTTGGTACTCTCAGCCACGTATTCTTGGCCACAGAGAAGACACCGGCATTACCAGTAATTTTGTCGTTCTTATCCTGCACGTAAAGCTCTACGTCTATACCATATATTGTTATGTCGTGACGGTCATTCCATAGAGACTTTTTAGCTTTCATGCAGTCATCTAAGCTAAACCCCTCGCAATCGTCACATATCTGGGAGTAATCCAATACAACGTGAAGGTCTATGTCAGAGTATTTGGTATAGTTGTAGTTGCACAGCGACCCGGTTATTATCACATCGACTACTGATTCGGGTGCTACCCCTAGAGTCTCTATAAATTCTTTGGCAATGCGTCTGAGTGCTGTTAGCACTTCGCGCTTCAACTCTTGCCCGTCCCATATCTTAGGTGATAGGGTTTCATGGTAGTCCAACATTTTATTGCTACCGCTAACTTCAAATAAAAGCATAAGTCTCTCTAGATCGTCAATTATTTATAGAAAATTTTCTTTTTCTGAAGTCCTCAAGCTTGTTGATAAACATTCCACAGACGAAGCCGTCAATATTGTATAACGTGAACTTCTGCTGAGCGCCTCTGGTTTCGAATCTAATAAATTCTACGCCATTTTTCGTGGCAGAGATATAAAAATCGCTTATTATATTCTTCCAGCCTTTCACTACAGTTTCTTCAATAAGTTCACGGCGATAAGAGACTACGAACTCCTCTCCTATATCAACAGTTTCTCCGCTCAGCACAAAGCCGCCCATTTCTAAATCAAAAAGCATAAAGGTGATGTCGTCTAACATCACCTTTATAGCGTACTCTTGGTTGGTATCCATTACTGTCATTTAGTAAATCCAAATTGAACTCTTGGCTTTTCTTTTGGCTTGATTAGGTCATAATCTAGGTTGTAAATCTCGGACAAAGGCATGCTCTTACCTACCTTTTTGCCGTACAACTTCTCACAAAGAAGGTCAGCCTTTTCCTTATTTAGCTCATCAAATTTGTACTGTAGCAGCAGTCTGCCTTTACGGAGAAGCGCCTTATCCAAGTTTTCCATGTCGGTATTGAATGTGCAGATGATTAGTATATTTAACGCATCAGCAAGGATACCATCAGTCATGTTCAAAATATTGGACACGGCTTCTTTATACGATTCCGGGTTTTCTCTGCTGAGAAGAACCTGTTCGGCGTCTTCGATTACCAAAACAGAGTTTGACAGTTCGGACTTCACAAACGAAATGAAGTTCGGTGATGCGATAGCAGCAGTAAGGTGGGTCGGGACGTAAACTATCTTACGCTTACTGGAACCGGTTATAAGGTGCTTTATGTAAGAAGTTTTACCTGAGCCGGGAATGCCATGCAGAAGTATTAGGCCCTTTTTATTGAAATCTATGCTGTTTTTGATAACTTCATCTACTTCAACGAAATCGTCATTGTAGTTGTCGAACACCATGTCACCGGCATACTCACCCTTTATGCTCAGCTCTTCAAGTTCAAAGCCGTGCGATGAAGACGATATCGTATAGAAAGTTTTATCCTTTCTTTCCTTAACGACAGTCTTATACTTTGTCTTGTTTTGCTCTAATAACTGGACGATACCATCCAGAGAGGCCGAATCATTCGTAAGAACAGTTACAGTCACAACTTCCGGTGCGCCCAAGATTTCCACTACTACAGTAGTATTGAGTGAAGTAAAGGTTCCGGCCAACTGCCTATAAACAGAATAGGAGTCCTTTTCGTCTTCATCGTCAAAAAATCTTACGTCAGCGACTCCACTTCTCTGAATGTTAAGCCGGTTCATATATTCTGTTATATCTGCCAGAATTCGGTCACATTCCGAGAACGGTGAATCTTTTATGTTGAAGATGACGGATGCGGTTGGTGGCGCTCCATGAGCGTCAGTGAAAATCTGATGGCTTGAAATCGTATAGTCGTTGATAGCGCGTATATATGATGAGTTTGTGGTCATTTCTATTTGATTTGCTGTATGTGCTGTGCTGGTGCTGCTGTTAACTCTGTCTTGTAAATAATTTTTGGTATTACTTACAGTCCTGTTTAATACTCTGGATATACTATTCGGGGTTTCTGGAAGCTTTCTACATTCTCTGGAATCAAATGCCCCTACGTATAGGAAGGCTCCCAGTTTGTCGTTAGCAAGCCTTGCATTGTTTCTATTATTGTTAACAAATCTTTTAATGCGAAGATAGCGAAGCGTCCCGCGTCTAATTATTCCCGCAAAGTCAAAAAGTATCATTATTTCTTTTCCTGAAATCCGAAAGACTAACAACCTTAGCTGAAGATGTTCGAGTCTGTTCCGCAACTTCCTTTTCTTTATAAACCCAAGGAAGCACAAATTCTTTATAAAACGGGTGATTTAGGGCTTCGGAATAGTCGGCAGAAGCATTCTGCGATAACACTATCTCAAAGCATCTAGAACCAGACGTGGACTCTTTCAGAACCACTTTAAAAGTCACGTTGTTACCTGCATCAATTTCATATACTGCTACAGTCTTACTTTTACCGCTAAAGTTTGCTTGAACTACCATGTTTGTTTCCTTAGTGAAGATGCGTTATATGATAGCACGTCTCCCCAATCTGTCAACGTTATCTAGCTAGTATATCCAGCATTCTACTATCGGTCTCAATGGACTCGGATATGTTAACTCTAGCAGAAGCTTCAAGTTCGTCAGACAATAGATAGTATATCCTATCCTTTGCAAGCAACGCCTTTAGGAACTTCAATCGGTTAGTCAGATACTCCACATCCGAAGTCTTGTAGTATTCATTACGTACAGATACATTGTTTCGGAGAAACTCGTCTTTGTAGGCGAAACCAAGCATGTCAAGGTCCATGAACAGTAGGTGTTCAAAATCATGGCACCCAACTTCCAACTGAGATAGATGGCGCGAAGTTAGCATTATACCTTCGTAAACACTATCCATAAAAGATGAAGCCCCGGAGTATGTGGCGTCAGGAAGAACCATAGCCTGAAATATGTCTGCGCTCACTTGCTCATTTTTTGGTGAGCCTAGGTATGGGTCATAGTAGCAATCATGGAACCATGCTATGAACGACAGCTTTCTGCTTATGGCTTGTGTGTTGCCGCTAGCAGCGTCCGACTTTTTCTGCAAAAGCCCCTGCCAACTACCGCTTAGAATGATTCTGTACAACCCATGAATATGAGTTAGAGAATGATAATCTCGATGCGGCTCTGAATACATTGCCGACAACTGCGGGATATATTTTTCAATGAATAACATAAAAACCCCTAAGAATGACCGGAGTATAAATCATCTTAGGGGCTTTTGTCAACTCAAACTTACAGACTAAAGTTTGAGAATGCGTCCTGCGCTACGTCTTTCTTCAAGTTTCCTACTACGTATGAGGTTATTTCAGTCTCTTGTGGAGCAACCTGAACCTCTCCGCCACCAATCCACTTCATCGTCCAAGGAAGGGGATTAGCGCCACCCTTAGACAGAACTGGTAGACCAAGTGCAGACATGCGCTTGTTACCAAGCCAGTCAACGTAACTATGCAAAATCTGCTCGTTCAAACCCATCATTGAACCATGCTTAAACAGATATGTTGCCCATGCCTTTTCCTGTTCGATTGCCTGACGGAATATTTCCACATACAAATCACGCTCTTCTTCGAAGATGGCTGCAAGCTCCGGGTCATCCTTGGTAGCACCCTTTAGTACTTGATGCGTGAATCCTAAGTGTAGGTTTTCGTCTCTAACGATGAATTTGATAATTTTGGCATTACCTTCCATCTTCTTCTGTTCCGCAAATGCCCACGAGCATGCGAAGGAAACGTAGAATCTAATACCCTCAAGAACGTTGACACTAACAAAAGCACGAAGCAGACGGCGTTTTAATTCACTCTTAGTGACTGTAACAGTCTTCCCGTTTACAGTATGCGTTCCCTCACCTAGAAGGCTAAAGTAGCCGCCATACTCAATAAGTTCGTCGTAATACTTGGAGATGTCTTTCGCACAATCGACAATTTCCTGTATCTCTGTCATGTTATCGAACACTACGGAAGGGTTCGGATATACGTTTCTAATCATGTGCGAGTATGAGCGCGAGTGGATAGTCTCAAAGAAGCTCCACGCCTGAATGAACACTTCAAATTCTGGAAGCGATACGAAGGGTAGGAATGCCAAGCTAGGCGCTCTACCTTGAACGCTGTCTAAGAGAATTTGTCTTTTTAAGTTAGAGGTAAAAATATGCTCCTCTGCGGGTGATAGCAGCTTAAAGTCATTAATGTCCTTGGAAATATCAACCTCCTGCGGACGCCAGAAAAAGCCTAGCTGCTTGTCGTACATTTTATCCATCCAAGAGTACTTAACTATGTCGTACCTTGCAATATCAACCTCTCCATCTAAGAACATTTTCTTAGTTACGTGAGATTGTCTGTTAGGGGGGTTACTAAAAACTGAGTATGTCATATTATTTCCTGTATTTACAAAGATAATCCACGCCGAAAAGATAATCCACGCCGCCACACCAAGGGCGGTGTGGATTTATGCCAGTTGCTTAGATGACGCAGCTTGAGCAATTCTCTTCGTCTTCCATAGGAGATTGTTCAGTTTGTTCAGCTTGTTGTGGTTTTGCCTTATCTTCGGCTTCACCGGCACCGTCATAGACGTTGTTGTAATATAGCGTCTTTAGCCCCCATTTGTAAGCAAGCAACAGCACCTTAATCATTTCGCTCATAGGTATCTGCTCGTCTTCGTACATCTCAGGATTCCATGAAGTATTCCAGCTACCAGTCTGGTCCAAATACTTGTTCAAGACTGCGGCAATCTTCAGGTAGCCTATCGGAGATTTCTGGTCCCAAAGTAAGTTGTACTTGTTCTTCAGTCGTCTAATTTCCGGGACAACCTGCTTCAATACGCCGTCCTTGGACTGCTTTACTGACACAAGCGCTCTAGGAGGTTCTATACCATTGGTGGAATTACTTATCTGAGCGGAAGTTTCGGCTGGCATCAAAGCCAACAGAGTTGAGTTCCTAATTCCGTACTGGCGAAGGTCTGTGCGCAACGATTCCCAATCAACGACATCTTCGTGAGCTAGAAGAGAATCAACGTCCTTCTTGTAAGTATCAACCGGAAGAATGCCGTCGCTATACTTGGTCTGCCAGCTTAGGGGGCATGCGCCCTTTTCCTTAGCCAACTCGATAGAAGCCTTAATCGTATAGTAGCTCCAATGTTGGGCATATTCGTCTATAAGCTTTAGGCCGTCCGGCGTAATTCCATCGTAGCTAAGGTCGTTCTTGGCAAGCCAATATGCAAAGTTAATAATACCTATACCCAATGGACGACGGTTCATCGTTGAATTGTAAGCAGCTTTCACTGGATAGTTCTGAATGTCCAAGAGTTCATCCAAAGCCCTAACTGCCAAATCGCAATACTTCTCAAAGTCCTTCGGATTGTGAATCAGACCCCAGTTGATAGCCGACAACGTGCATAGAGAAATCTCGCCATTTTCGTCGTCAATATGCTCTAGAGGCTTGGTCGGGAGAGTAATTTCGGCGCACAAGTTAGATTGTCTGACTGGAGCATATTCCGGCTTGAATGAACCATGTTCGTTAACATGGTCTACATTCATCAGGTAAATTCTACCAGTTTCAGTGCGTTCCTGAATGAAAGAAGTGAACAATTCCATCGCAGGGACAACCTTCTTGCGGATTTTGGGGTTGGCTTCGGCAGCTTCGTAAAGCTCCCTAAACTTATCTTGGTCGGCAAAGAATGCATCGTATAGGCCCGGAACATCTTTTGGTGAGAGTAGAGTTATGTTACCACCAGAAATCACTCTTTCGTAGAACAGCTTGCTGAACTGCACACCGTAGTCCAACTGGCGCAGACGGTTAAGTTCAGTTCCTTTATTGTTCTTCAAGACTAGAAGGTCTTCGACTTCGTAGTGCCAAATCGGGTAGTAAAGCGTTGCGGCACCGCCACGGACTCCGCCCTGCGAACAAGACTTAACCGCAGACTGCCACATTCTATAGAATGGGATTACTCCAGTGTGCGTGGTAGCTCCATTTCTTATTGGAGAGCCGACTGGGCGCAAGCTACCGCCGCCGATGCCTATACCAGCCTTCTGCGAAACGTATCTACCAATAGCGTGAGCGGTGGTGAATATGGAGTCCAAGCTGTCGCCGGATTCTATCAGAACACACGAAGAGAACTGACGGTCAGGGGTTCTGACGCCTGACATAATTGGGGTTGGTAGGGAAATGTAGAAGTCTGAAATTGCGGAATAGTAATTCTTAACATACTTAAGGCGGGTGGCCTTTGGGTATCGCATAAACAAGAACATCGCAATCAACATATAGCAGAACTGCGGGGTTTCGTAAATTTTACCGGTTGAGCGGTCTTTGACGAGATACTTTCCACGGAACTGCTCCATTGCAGCGTAGGTGAAATTTTCGTCTTTGGCGTGGTTTATTACCTTCTCAAGTTCGGCGTATTCCTCTTCAGAATACTCTTCAAGAAGAGCCTTATCATAGTAGCCATAGCCCACCACACGCTTAACGTGCTCAAGTAGGGTAGGAGGCGTGATACCACCATAAACTTCTTTCCTCAAGTGGTAGGAAATGAGGCGACCGGCGACATACTGATAGTTCGGTGCCTCTTCTGTAATCAAATCCGCTGCGGTTTTGATTAACGTTTCTTGAATCTGCGAGGTTTGTATTCCCTCATAAAACTTTAGTTGCGATTTAAGCTCAATCTCGGATACTGAAACTCCGGTGATGCCTTCGCATGCCCAACCTAATACTCTGTGAATCTTATCTAAATCTAGGACTTCAGTTCGTCCGTCGCGCTTTTTTACATTTATCATCTTATTTAATTACCTTATAAAATTGTTCTATCTAGTGTTGGATGATTATTTAGAACACTAGATATTGTACCACAAAAAACAAATAGCTATCAATAGCTTATAAAATTGTCGTAGTTTTGCACTAGCGACTTTCTGACGGCATAGTAGTATGGTATGTTGTATACCAAGATGTCCGAGCCGCTTTTAATGGCTTCAAGGATATCACCCTCTACATATGCATACTCAAAGAGACTTTTTAAGAGTTGTTCCATGCTGCTAGTGTTATGTAAGATGTCTTCAAGGTTCTTTATGTACGAAGCGTAGTCGTCAATCTGCTGATTGTATAGAATCTTGAAGCCGTTAGTCGGGAACACGTAGAACGGTTCCAACAGAGGGTTTTTGTTATCCGGTTCTTTACTTTGCGCTATCATAGAGCGGAGGCGAAGGTCTTTGCATCGATGACCAAAAGCCATGTCAAAGTATCGCTCAAACGGATGTTCATGGCGATTCTTCTTTCTTATTTTTATTTTTCTGAAGCCTTCTCCAGAAGTCGGTAAAAGCTTGTAAAGCGGACTTTTTCCGGCCTTTGAAAGAAATTCTGAACAATCTTTAAGTATACTACTAGGTGGCATATTTTTCGATAAATACGTTGAATCGAGAATTGTAGCACAATGAGAGAAGACCTGCAACGCCTCAAAAGCTCCGTCGAAGGTAGAACTGTATTTATACTCGGAGGTGGCCCCAGCGTTACTCCTGAAATACTTCAAACCCTAAACAATAGAACGTCTAAAGTTTTCTGTCTGAATTCTTCAGCTAAGGCTATACTGAATCCGCTAGGACTTATGTGGTGTGATGAGTCGTGGGCCAGTCAAAATCTTGACTACATTAACACTCTAAAATGTCCAAAGTTTTACGTGAAACATAATGGGCAAACTCATATCCAGAAGGGCATATACGGCATAGGAAGGTCAACCATTCTGCATAAGAGTGGTGATTTTGGTCTTGACCCGGATATAAACAATGTTAGAGGTAACAATAGTGGGGCTAATGCAATAAATCTGCTAATAAATTGTAAAGCTGCCCAAATAGGTCTAATTGGGTTCGATATGAATGTGGCTAAGAACAACGTAGCACATTTTCATAAAGACTATACATATGCCATCAGACCATCAGTATACAAAGATTTATTCATACCCTCTATTGAGAGTATGAAAGAGAGTATGGATGCGGCTGGAATTCCAACCAAGGTTTTCAACTGCAACAAATTTTCTGCACTGAAATGTTTCGAATATAAAGAATTAGAGAAGATGCTATGAGTGGTATTAAATGGTCTCGCGTAGAGAGACCGTCCCAGAAACCAGAAAACATAATAATAATCGCTTCGGGTCCGAGTGTGAATGACATTGATATGTCTCTCCTTAAGAGCTTCCCTAATAAGTTTGTCATAACCGTAAACGGTGCCGGTAAGCATATAGATTTCGCAGACGCATGGTTCACTTTAGACCCGTGGGGACTAAATGGACCGCAGTTGCCGCCAGATACGTTTAAATGTAAATTATACGCCGCAGTCCCCGACGATTTTGGTACACCTAGAGCTAAATGTGTCCAACACAGAGTAACGCCCAGAGCCAAAATAAACTTTCTACACCGACTTCAATCGCACAACTATACTAACGTTTCTTCGGAGACTGCATATAAACTTGGACTATCAGAAGACCCATCTTGCATAAACACTGGTAATAGTGGATATGGTGCGCTTAATCTGGCATATCACATGAGGCCGAAAAACATCTATTTGCTTGGTATAGATGGCACAATCGGCTACTTCTACTCAAATAAAGACAGAAATCGACCACTAAAATACATCTCTACACTGTTCAAGTCCGCCGTACCGCAACTAGAAGCTGCTGGAATAAAGGTTTACAATGTTAGCCCTAAAAATGTTTCGAAAAGCTTACGGCCCAACAATTCCATGAGAAGCTGACTGATGCAAAAGTGTGACTTAGATAAACTAATAGCCATATGCAAAAGCGCTAAGGCAATCCATATAGTAGGTGCAATTCCTGTCGCCGCTGTACCATATCGGGATATATTCACACAAGATATAACAAAATCTGATACAGTTGTAATAAGTTCTTCTAATGTGAGTGACATTCTAACAGCTTTGAATGCCGTTACAAATGATTGTAATATATTGATTACCGATTGTTCAAACCATTCAACACTCAGTACAATTCAACAGTTCTTGGACGTAAGAGCTAAAAATTTCCAGTATTCTCGCCAAATGTTAGTGGATTCGGTAAGAGAAAAGTCTCTACTCATAAGGCATACCACCAAGAAAGAGCACAAGGATAGGTCGGATGAAATTTCTATATTCTTGGTTCTACGAACTGGCGGGCCAGTTTACGACAGTAGATACGTTAACGCCACTGCGAAAAACATAAGAAAATTCATAACACACAAACATGAAATTGTTTGCATAACCGACAATAGTTCAGGTATAACAGAAGTTGATAGAATCGTGAAGATGCGTCACGATTGGCCTAAGTGGTGGGGTAAAATTGAGCTTTTCAGAGATGACGTAACCAAAAATTCACATTGTTTGTTCATGGATTTGGACACCGTTTGCGTAGATAACATAGATTATCTGTGTAAACTATCTGGTGGATTCTATGGCCTCCGCGACTTCTACAACATTCAAACCTTCCAGACCGGTATAATGAAGTGGGATGCCGGGCAAAATTCGCATATTTACAATAAGTTTACATCTACCGACATAACTAAATATATCAGTAAAGGCGACCATGAATGGATTGGTGAGCATGCTATCTGTAAGAAGTTCTTACAAGATGAATTTCCCGGTGAACTCTGTTCATATAAAAAGCATCTACCTCACATTCATAAAAAGCTCGTAAGCCCTAGCGTCATATGTTTCCACGGCGACCCTAGACCGCATACAGTCAAAGATAAATTTATAACGGATGTCTGGAAGTACAAATAAATGGCCACAATTAACTACAAATGCGATACCTGCAAAAGAGAAATAGAGCTTATAGAGAACAAGTATGGCTTGACGACGCTTAGTGCATGCATCATAACAAAAAACTGTAGAGGTAAGCTCTATTCGACTAAAAGAAATCCAAATAATATCCGCCAGAGTCTACCTACATATGATAGGGAATTAGACGACTATACGCCCAGACAGTTGTTCTATGCACACAAGCAGACCATAGAGTCTTCTCGTTGGAACGTAAAGCATGGCTTTGGACCACCGAGTGTAATTATCGTATACGACGCTAGAGGTAACATCATAGACCCCGACACTTATACCATAGAAACTGGTGTAGGAGTCTCTGTGATAACTCTCCCGTCAGCAATGACTGGAACGGTACATGTAATTTCAAGAATCGGTGGCGCGGCTGCACTAAATCGTGCAGCGGTTGATGTACCGCTAGCGCAAATATCTTATAATGGCGTTATTACATTTGCAATACCCAAATATATTACCAGAGGTAGTAGTGGCACCACTCCACTGCAACCGCCTTCAGTAGTCGCTACAACACCGACACCAACACCGTCACCGCTACCGTCTGCCGCGCCCTATGAAGTTTGCGACAATATCATAAGGATAGAAATTGAAGTAACAAAGCCCAACGAACCTACCGTAGTTTGCACGGAAACTTTGGACGCTTCAACGGACCCAAAGAGTCCTTGGTTTGGATGGCAGCAGATTCTCGTTAAGAATAGAAAGCACTACTGTATCAAGACTATAAACATAGCTAAACTTAAGGTGTTTGCTAACACTAACGACCAGAAATTAATAATACCTGATGGAACTATCATGCGTATTAAGAGAATAGATTATGGAACTGGGGTTCTAACTAATATACCGGATAGAGGATTGCTTGTTCTACTAGCCAGCGAACCGTATGGCACTACCGACAAAGTATTGAATAAGGTCATTGATTGCGGCGAGATGGTCGGCACCACTAATGATACATTCACATTCAAAAACTTCAACCTACTGTCACCAGAAGATTTACTGGAAACGACATATCCAGAGATTAAGCGCTATCAGTAATGAACAAGGGTAATAAAATAGCTTACAGGCAAGGAGTGTTGACGTATAACACCATTCATGGCGACTCGGCCTTTTACGTTAAGGAAGGAAAGCTGTTCAACAAGACAGAGATAAATCTGACGATAGCTGCCGGTAAGAACAATTATTACTTCTCCATACCAAAAGATACAAATTTGGGGGATGTATCGGAGTCTGGAACTGTAATCGCTTACATGGACTGTGAGAGCGGTTGGCTAAAGTTTAAAACTGTCCAACAAGAATACTCTTCCATATACAAATCGGATAAACCAGCAAGCGGGGTTGTAGGTGAATATATGTACCACACGAATACCCCGAGAGGTTATGTATGGAGCGGTTCGGCGTGGTGTCCTAGAGATTTCGTATGCATTGCGAGTTACACTGGCGGTGCAGCCAATACCATACCGCTCGTATCTCAAATAAGCATAGCACCATATGATGTCAATATATACGGAGCCAAAGCCGCATATTCACCGAAAACCAATCAAAATGGACACATAGTATATTCGGTTCAGGACGGAGAAGTATATGGCTTGGAAGATACAGGTCAACTGTACGATGACGTTCAAACCATTCTTTTCTCGGAAGGGTTGGAATGTGCCGAGCCTATAACTAAGAACATGCCGATATGCATAAATGAAAATGGTATGGTTATTAAATGCACAGCAAATAATGATTTCGATTGTATCGGACTGTCTGCATATGACGTTCCAACTGGAGGGGTGTTATATGGATTTATCGACTTTGGTGCGCTATCTAATAGCGCGTGGTCCTTTGAGCCAAATCGTCCAATATTCTTGGATGCATCAGGTCTATTAACTCAAGACTCTGGTATAAATGTAAACAAATACGTAAAGCAAATAGGTACAGCGATGTCCAAAACTTCCATACAGATAAACTTAAAGCAGAGCGTGCTCATAAATGAAAATTAAGTTCAGACATGGTATAGTTTATCGTCATAAGAACTCCCTGCTACTAAAAGGACATAATCTACGCCTTGAGACGACGGATGGGGAGTCTGTCATATGCGCCTTTTTAAAGCGGAATAGGACTACATTAGTATGGCTAGACGAAAGTTACAAGATAGAATGGAAATTGGACAACAAATCTAATAAGATATTTCTAGAGTATGATGAAGGTAAGGTTAAGCCACTAACCATAGAAGTTGATGGTACCGACTACTCCAAGTCAGGAAGTAAGTTGCCAAGGACTGCTCCGAACGGCTCAACGTTCTACAACATTACAGACCATCAGATATATTTGATGGTGTCTGGTAAGTGGCAAGCAAGATGTGTTATACATTTGGGCACAGTAACAGGTAACAGAGTAATATTAGCACCGATAGGCAGTCAAATTGGTGCGTTTTCATCTGAAACTGTCGGGGTTGACCTTCTATCACAGGATGGCGTTTCTATCAGAGACGCTACAACAATGGATTTGTATGAGCTAAACGTGCCAGATTACATCGTTTGCAATGAAGACTACGAGGCAATAACTGTAAACCCAAACCCAAACAAGATACCAAGATTTAGTGCAGTCGGGTATGACGGCAACGAATTGAATAGAGCTAACTCCAGCCGACCAGCAATAGGGATAGTGCTAGAAGAATCTGATGGCATGTGCCTAGTATGCCATTCCGGCAAGATATCCAACGTACTACTAAATTTACCATCTGGCAAGGTTTTCTATGATGATTTTGGTACTTTGACTTCAAGGCCGACAAAAGGAAGTTACCATGAAATTGGTACATATGACGCAATCAAACGTCAACTAACTGTAGAGATAAAAGATAAAGAATACATTATATGAGCGTGTTGAAACTTAAAAATAGAAATGTAGTCAACAGTAAGGGCAATCTTATAGACTCAAATGACTCACTCACGACAAAACTTAACAAAGTAAGCAACAGGAATTTGCGCGTCAACGTAGACTACAGAACCTGTCGCGAAAGCCTAGACGATGGCATTTGCGTATACGTGTCTGACGTTGGTGCGGTTAGTGCATCCTCTGCGCTCACGGATACGGAATGCTCCGGTATCGCGTTCAAACCTGCGCTGTCCGGGGAAAAGGTCTGTTACATAACGTCCGGTAAAGTTCAGAACTCTAAATTCAACTTCACGGCACCTTTTGGTAGACCTGTATGGGTTTCGATATCGGGAGTACCAAGTGACGTTGCACCCACTTCTGGCTATCTACAAAATATCGGAATTAGCCTGTCGCCAGATTCATTTCTACTGAGAATACAACCTAAAATAATTACATCAACATCACAATTTAAAGACAAAAGGTACATGCCGGTCACCCACCAAATGTATCAGAAGCAAGGCCCTCTATACAAGCTATCAACCGTAGACGACCCCCAACCAGAAGAATTGCCAATTAGCGACGGTGCTATATTTTTATCCGATAGAAATATAACTGCGACAGACGATGCAATAGCTATAAGAATTCACCAGCAACCACAGGCATCAGCATCTTGGGTGATTAATGTTGGCAACAATGTTGACGTAGCCAACATAGAAATAATAACACAGCAAGGTTCTACATATGTAAAGGTGTCTCCGGTTTCAATTCAACTTACCGAAGGCGTATTAACAATATTGCTTAGTCGGCCATATTCTGGTATGGTAACATATTGCGTTTTAAACTGAATCAAATAAATAAAAGCAATTAGGAGCATCAAAGGCATGTTTTCAGACTTTAATGTAAATGTAATAGGGCACGTTAAAATTACAGACGCCGACACGAATGAGGTTCTTCTTGATAAGAAGAATGCTGTACACCCTCAAAACATGTCAAGAATTATCGCTAGAGCTTTGGCTAGAGAGCCGAACTCATATATTCACAGAATAGCGTTTGGTAACGGTGGAACGGTCACTGACCCTACCGGCCAAATCATATTGAACCCGCCGAATGACGGCAGAAATGGTAGCTGGGAGTCCAGACTCTATAACGAGACGTATTCCGAAATAGTGGATGAATTGAGTCCTGATTTTGGTAGCGACCCCGGCTCAGCAGAACCCGGTAACGTGCGCACTGGAGGTGGTTCAGTCCCAGAAGATGACCCTGCTGGCGGTGGCGTATTTTCACAGGAAGTAGGGTCTAAGTCCAATGTCGTAATATCAGTATTCCTTAATAAAAACGAACCAACTGGTCAGATTGCTACCATTAACGATTTTGGCGTGGAAATAGACGAAAGAGAATCTACTTTCGTTTTCGATGAAATCGGCCTTTATAGTCCGGGTAAGCAGGCTGCGGCGACAAGCGGTCATTCAAGCGTAAACGTGGGAAATAAAACTTCGGAAGATATTGCCTTACTATCTCCACTCGCCACGTATACGATGACGTATGCAATTGATGGGCAGACTTACGTAACTTACGTAACCACTCCTGCTGGCGGAAGTGGAACTGGCGGCGCTTTTACCTACGGCGATTTGTGTGAGGGGCTAAACACTGGCTCTTGGATTTCTTCCGGTGACGACTTTACCGCTGTTGCCCGTGTCTTCATAACCGATAGAACTGGCGGGTTGAGCTATTCAACCATAACAAACAAAGAATCTTATGGTTTTTTGACTTTTCGGTCTCTGACCACTGGCTCTACCAGTACAGTAGAGCTTTTCTGTGACTCCAACAACAGCACCGATATCTTTAGAGCACTCACAAACAACATATGCGGTAACGTGAACGTGAACGCTAAAGCTGGTGCAGACGCCGGTGTCCTTAACGACACTTTAGATTCGGATAATGAGCGTGAGCGTCTATTGACGCACATAGTCTTCCCTCCTATAACCAAGACTGCCGACAAAGCGCTGAATATAGTCTACACATTAACTATATCCGTAGCAAGAACTACAGACTCACGAGTAAGTCAAACGCAAACACCAGCCGTATAAAAATGGGGCCTAGGCCCCATTTTTATTGGTACTTATTTTCTTTTCTTGCTTCTTTTGGATAGTGGTATACTCTATTGTGATTAATTATGGAGGCTAATAGAGAGCCTGCGAGAATTTTACCTTCTTTCTGCATAGTACATACCATAGACATCCAAGTCTGCTCAAACTTACTAGCATACTCCACTTCGAGGAACACCTTTCTGTTGCCTTGCTTTGTGAACATTATAGGCCAATTGCAGTAATGGTATTCACCTACCGCATATGGTACAGCCTTGAATGAACCCAAGTGATGCACTTTGGTCTTCTTGTTGTTATCTGGGAAGTATTGCTGGCGCTTGTCTTCTGGTAGATTGTACCAACCCCAATTCTCTAAGTTGTTGCCGTAGAACTCGTCAAAGCTGAGTTTTAGATAATCAAGGTTCTCATACTTTATGATTTCCGTGCATATGTCAAAGACTTTAGGGTAGTACGTAGGGAAGCCGAGCTTAGACTTTTGTCCACCGTTATGATGCAATAACATATCGTCTTCGAAGAAAACCATGTACTCGTGCGTACTACGATCAAAGTGCTTAGCTACTTCATGGCGAGCGTCATTTATTCCTATGTTGTCAAATTTAAATTCTTCGAAATCGTTTTCAGAAAATAATCTTCTGTACTCAGCTTCCACAGAAGGGTCTGTACTGTTATTAACAACATATTTCTTAAATCGCTTAAACTCTTCTGGGTATGCAGCTTTAAAGGAATTGACCCACATCTCAAATTGCTTGGGTAGGTTGTAAGTGAGTGCATATATTGCTATCGAGCCGTCACCATCCTTTACGGGGTCGTATGCCTTAGCATTGACATCTTCGAAGAACTTGTATATTAACCCATTACTTTCTATGAAGTTCAGATTTACCTTATCTGGATTTCTATACGAGATAATAGTAAACAAACTCTCTTCCGTACCCATCAAGCCTTCAGAAAGGGTGTCATTCAATAGTGCGTAATAGATATCATTTATCTCAGCTATAGATTCTCTGGTGCCACCAAAGAACCCACCGCGCACCACGTATTCCGTCTTGGTACCGGCATATCTATTCATAGCGTTCTTTTCGAAGCCATGAACTTCAACCGTACCATCATACGGAAATGCCACATAGCACATTTTATTCATTTGACGGATTAACTTGTCAACGAATGTCTTATTGAAATAAGACTTCACATTTACGGTGTTGGTTATACCGGCGTCAATCCAAGCAAAATATTTGGTCCCAAAAAAGTTAAAAATAGAAGCGTCGTTCAAGAAGAACTGCTTACTCATAACCAATGGATTGTATAGCTCCAAGGATGCCTGTGGGCTCCCCGGAATCCATCCGCTACGAGTCCTCCAAGACTCCGACGAGCGTATCTGCTGAACCCTATCATAGAACGGGAAGCGTCTAAGGTCATCCAACGTGCGACGCACTACTGTAGTGTTCTCACGCTTCCTGTGCTTAAACACAAAATTCTCGGTAGCTTCGTCGCAGAATATGACCATCGGAAGGTCAACTTCAAGCAAACCCTTAAAGCAGTTTAGATAATGCTCATAGCTACGAGCAAAGCCGGGGTCTATGTTACTTCTACCTATGTCGAAAAGGGCTGTAACAAGGGTTAAATCTTTATGCATGTTATCACTTACCAGTCTTTATTTTGTTGAGTAGACTCTTAACATTATTCTTAGACTTGTCGCGTGGATTGTATTTCTTTGTGAATTCCGAGCCACCTAGATTTTCGACACCGCCACCGAAGAACATACCATCAGCTTTGAAATTAATCAGTTTGTCGCCAACATATTCACACAACTTGCCGACAAACTGCGAGTCTAATATATCTATAATATCATCGTCGGTGATAGTTTGTAAATCGCAATAAAATGCATACTTGTGGTTTTGGCGTCTAGTCTTAAGTAGGACTTTAGATATTTCACTGTCAATCGGCGGGATATGGTTCGCGACTACTTTAACTGATGTGCTGCTTGCATTAGTCTCGGATAATGTCTTCTTTATGTGCTGATACTGCGTAGGCAGGCATAGAAATTGCACATCAATTCCGGCAGCGGCAAATGCCTGTAGGTTGTCCGCAATATCTTCCGTTATCACGGCCTCTACATTGTTAAAGCAAACATCAACTATGAATGTAATTATGTTCATTCCCCCTCCCAAAAAGGTTTCTAATACTTGAGCGAAACTTACGTGCGATGTGCAGTACGCATCACCCCAGTCTTCATGATAGAAAGTATCGAAGTATATAGGCTTGAACCAGTCCGGGTTGTCGTTAAAGATTCCGGTGTATGCAGCTTCTTCTGGATATATCTCTGCGGCGGCTAACATTTTGCGTATATATTGTTCGAAGGCATCACAGAACTTTTTCATAAATTTTACGTTTCCGCCAAATATTCCACCAATCATAGCACAGTAGACGCCAGAGTATGGTTTTTTATTATAATGTTCAGGCATACGGGCGTTGTTAGGTCTCGTGTGGAGCGCGGCAAATATACCGTCTTTGGAGTATTCACTTAGATTGGCAAAGAACTTTTCTGTAAAGAATCCTTCTGAATTGTAATGGTCAACCAAATGTGCATTTGGAAAGTATTTGTGTCTGAGAATTGAAGCGTTAGACAGTCCGGCGTCTATCCAATGTATAATTTCAAGCTCCGGGTTCCGTTCAATAATACGAGATATCAGGCGAGTTTTACCCCACATTATTTCCGGACAGCGCTCACGCCAGAGAATATCTCCATTGTAATACTTTTCCGGTGATGCGTCTTTTATACGCATTATATCAGCATGAAAGTCTTCGGATAAGATATCATGTCCGATTACTCGGACATTATGAAGGTTCTTATCAGTAAAATACTTTTGCAGTTCTTCCTTATGTTCCGGGAAAACGAAGCAAAATATAGGAATTCCACTTTTGGCGATTGATGACAGCGAATCCCTGTACATCTTATCCCTATTTCTTCCGCCGTACTTGGTACCAGAAAGACCGTTGTAGATACATGTAACCAAAGTAGTGCGCATTTATTCTCCGTTAATTTTTTTCCAGAAATATTTATCGACAAAATCTATGTCTTGTGCGTATGATGTATAGACGTATCCCATATCAGAGAAGAACGCAATCATCTCTTCCTTTTCCTCGTCGGACAGGTTTATATATTCGGAGCGGATGAGCTTGGGTCTATATATTGCGAAATCCAACTGCTTTAGGATTTTCCAATCCCAGCCCTCGGTATCGACTTGGATGACATCTATATTGGTGATTTTGTGCTTGTCTAGAACCGTCTGTAACGTTTTACAGGGAACTTTGATGCGCTTACCATACTTCGCCACGATTGGGGCGTCCCCTTCACTGCCTAGGCCGTTGCGCGGAGGATACACAGCACTCATACCACCAAAGCACGAGTGAATTATACCGTCCTCAATTGCTTTGATGTCTATGGTCAACATTTCAATCTCACCATTATGTTCCGATATAGCGCAATTTTCGTACTTACACGAGTGAGCATAATTTAAAGAATCGTGGAATTTCTTCAGGGCTTGGAACTGGTATGGAATAGGTTCAATGAATAGTCCACTCCACCGATATGTAATAAAGTACCCTGTCATATCATCAAAGCTGTGACCGTCCATAGCACCAATGACAACGATACTCGGTTTAACTCCGCGCCTTCCAAGATAATGTAAGGTCTTGTCGTAATATTCTGACATAATTTATTCTTTTTGATATTGTATCAATGCTACTGGAAGAGTTTGCTTATCCTGCATTGGTGCCACATCTTCAGCGAACCCTTGCATGAGCATCGACTCAGTAATGTTAACTATTGCAGTCAAATCCTCAACCTTACCTACCAACACGCCAAATCCATTCTTGTAGTGTACGTTATCGTGATGCAGAGGTCTGACGTTCTTATAGAATTCCTGTTCCGCCATTTCCAGAGACTTCAACAGCGCTTTTACGTTTGCATTATTGGAAAAATCTACAGCGGCCACGGCATTCATCATCTTAAATTGATTGTCGCAGACTTCACGCAACCAAATTAGTTTGAGCCTACTTGGTATGTCCTGTTCGCGCATATATTTTATCAATCTGTCGGAGTGATAGAACTTATGCTTGGCAAGTTCATACGTCTTTATCGTTGGTATTTCCTTAAGTACTCTCTGACAAACCTCTTCATTGGATACTAAAACCACATTCGGGAACTTGGTCTGTATAGTGAGAACAGCTTGCTTTATATTCGGTGAATACTCTCCGTCATGTATTAAACATACGGTTGGCTTATTCGCCTTCGGGTCTAACGGCATAATGTTATAACCCTTACTATCGCGGATATTCCTAAAAGCTCGTTCGTTTCCGTGTTTGAAAACTAATCTATTCTTAAAGAAGACTGCATCCATACTTGAATTTTTCAGTAGGTCGAAAGCATCAGCAAGAGTTGACAGAATAGGCTTACCGTTCACGTTAAATGATGTATTCAACAAGACGCCAACACCAGTTATAGCCTCAAATTCCGTAATCAATTCATACAACATTTTATTCTGTTCAAATGTAACGGTTTGGAGTCTGCCAGTGCCATCTTCATGCGTAACGGCAGGAATTACTGATCTATATTCTTCTCTAACCGGTGCCGCGTATGTCATATGCCTAGATTCATACTCAAAATCGAAATATTTCGATACGTCTTCAAGTCTAACTACAGGAGCGAACGGTCTGTACCATTCACGCTTTTTGACTTTGAAGTTGATTATATCCTTCATGTTTCCAGTCGGGCTGCATATTATACTTCTATTACCTAGAGCGCGACTACCGTGTTCGCCGTTACCTTGTATTACACCAACAATATGACCTTCGGAAATGTATCCGGCAAGCTCTTTTACGGAGACATTATCCTGAACCGCAAACCCATACTGATTTACGTAGTTTGAGAACATGAATTCGTCCATAACCGGCAAGCCGGAGTACGTCAAATCCACCCGTTCTTGCGGCTTCAAGTACCACAAGATTGCTCCGACTGACATACCACAGTCGCTAGTGTTTGGGGGAACGAATACTTTACCTTTTCGCTCATATGCCAGTCTGGTGTTCAATAGAACGTTCAAAGCACAACCGCCAGACATACCTACTGGCATATCCGGGTATCGGTCTAAGTATTTCTGCGCTAACTTATAGAATGTATTTTCAAAAGCTCGCTGTGATGTGGCCGCAATGTTCCAAGCCAGCTGTCCGGTATATCTACTCTTGCCGTATTCATAATCCTCGACGCCAATCTTCCGCATCAAGGTTTTCATGGCTTCTTCCATTACTTGAGTTCCGCCAACATATGAAACTCCATCGTACTGGAATTTTGAATAGAATTCATCGAAGTGCGGAATCCATTCATCCACTACGTCACCATAAGCGCAAAGTCCCATTAATTTACCGGCATACACTAGGTTTCCGATTGACAGGTCTTCTCGTTTTATATCGTCTAGGACTTCCGACAATAGCATGTAAGGGAATCCCAAATCGTGATTGTACTTGCCGATTAACTTTAACCCGTCTTGACGGGTTGCAGTGTAAACGTTAAAGAATGCACCATCGCCGCCACCATCAAACGTGAAAATCAACATCTCATTATATGGTGACTGATAGAAAGCATCGGCAGCATGCGAAGTGTGATGGTCGTATGTTATTTTCTTTTTATACTTGAATTTAGGTTTAATAGTTTCTGCATATCCGGTAAGATATACATCAACCTCCTCGCCATTGGTTTTCGACAATAACCATTCCGTGATGTCGTCAAAAACTGCCTGCGGATTAGGAACAGGCAGATATGTAATTAGGCCAGAGTTCTTGATGTTAGTCCATCGTTCCACTTCTACTACGTAATACTTACCCTTGTAGTACATGGATACGGCTGCATTATGTGAGCCGTATACGGATATTATTAATTCTTGCATATTAATGCTCAGTTACTATCTTATCTACCTTGGTTAACCAGCCCTTGCTTGCACTGTGGGTCCATACAGTATATGTGACCGGCTTGAGGTTGCTTAGGAATACCAATCTGAAGTCGAGATAATCGTTTTTCAAGTATTCGCGAATTTCGTGCGGGAGCGCGTCTCTGCGGAATATCTCATTGCCGTCAGCGTCGTGGCAACCGACGTACCAGAAGTCGTAGTCCGCTTCAATCTGGCCTAGTTCTGACTTAGCGAAGCATATTCTAATATCGTTTGAGCGAACAAACGATGCCTTCCACTGCTCTTCATTCTCGTAGACTATGGAGTTCGGGGGCTCCTTCTTATCCAGAGTTTCCTGTTGAACGCCTCTGTAAGCGAAGCTTATACCAGCATACTGTTCGTAGTCACGTAAGGTGCGCTTGTCGCCAAACCCGTACTTACCAAAATCTATTGATTTCGGGTCATGACCGTCCATACCGAATAGAGTTCTGTTTCTGGCGTGACAAATGTTATTTCTCTCAACCCAATCTAAATCAACCATACCCTTAACTTTCTGAGCAGTGGTGTGGTCATCCCATACTTTTACACGACCCTTACGGGTGTATTCGTGCCATGCGACTATGACAGTTGGGTGATATAGGTCATAGCCATGAGTATACGCTCTAACGGCAATAGAAATTTCTTCGCCGTGAAAGAAGTATTCTGGGTCATGCTGGACTTCGGTGGCAAAAGAACCATCCGCGAAAGCAAAGTGGGCTGAGTAGAATCTAGCCCTCATAGGCTTACCGTTACGCTCTTTCCAATCGTCAATCGAAGACGGCAGGAAGAACACGGCACCCTCTGGTATAAATCTATCGAAATCCATCTTCCACGGAGTTGTGGCTCTTCCAGCAGGGTCATTCTCCGGGTCAAATGATGGGATATACGCTGTTATAAGTGGCTTAGGGCTTTCCTTTCGGAGACCCTCAATCATGTCTATAAGGATTGTATCGAACCCCTCTACGAAGCGGTGATGGGAGTCTAGTTGGAGGGTGTACTTCTCGTCGGCATAATGTTGCTGGATAGCGTTGCGCGCCCAGCATGCGCCCTTAGACTTGTTGTAATGAACGTCCATCAACTTCACAGTTGCGCCATTCTTAGTTAGAACATGAACATCAAAATCGCCAAGATGCGCTGGGGATTTTTCCTTGCCGACCAATTCATATCCCTCTTCGGTGAAAGACTCTAGGGTTTGCTCCGGGCCGTGTTGCCAGCACACCATTGCGGTTATGTTTGACGGTGCGGACGCTTTAGAAATAAGGTCGTTGAGGGTCGGGATTAACTGTGGGTCTCTGTAAGAAGCGATTTGAACGAATATTGTATTTGACATACTTGGGCCTTTTTATACTAGTAGTAAGGGGGCCAATTATGGCCCCCTTTAGCTATTTTGTCAAGTTTATTTAGACGCCCAAAAAGCGATTACTTTTTGGTTGAAGGTGGGCGTCCCGGACCTCTGCGAACAGGCTCTTCTTGAACGCCTTCGGTGACCGGCTGCTGTGCTACTTCAGCCTGCTGTGCCGGTGGTGCGCCAAAAGTAGTTGGTCTTGTAGTTAATGTGCTGGCGGCACCCATCTTACCACTGTTAGGTGTGAATATTTGGCCGCTGACAGAACGCACCTTGACCAACTGGTTGAAGTATTCAAGAGCGTTGATACCGTTCTTTAGAGTGCTGCCGCTCATCAAGTCCCATAGCGGATACTTGTGCGCATCGCGCTTGGTGATTATCTTAATTAGACGCTCACGGTCAACGTTGTCCAATGCTGCGATTGGAATGAAGTAAAGGTCGCCGTTCTTCTCATCCAAAGCAACAACAGCAATTTCAATCAAGACGCCGTTGTTATAAATGTCGGCCCAAGCAATGTGGGGGTGAGTGGTTGACCACTGAAAGGTATATGGAAGGGTTGTCGTTCTGCTCATTTCTATCTCCTGAAGGTTCGAACTCAGATATTTAGAACCCAAATTTCAGGGCGCGAAAGTTAGTGTACCTTTTCCAGTTCATCGTCTAATACCGAGATTACTTCGTAGATATTGTTTATTACAAACTCATCAATACCACCGTAAGTGTATGGGTCAAGTTTGCGGATGAACTCTCTGTGGTCAAATTTAATATCAACGTAATACGCGCATATCAATTTAACTTGCAATTTGTTTATATGGTCCGTAAGAGCGGCCTTGCCGCCGGGTATCACGTTCACTATGTATACGTTATTCGGGCTTGCCCCGCCTCTCTTAGCTATGTAAATAACGGGCATGACCTGTTGTATTTTTTCGGATGTGGTTTGTATACCATAACCCAAGAAGTCCTTCCATGAGAGCCAGTAATCCTTTCTCTTACCCCCACTGTAAACTATGTCGGGGCGGTGTGGTATATCTATAGGACATTTGCCGGTTTTAGTGTAGTCCTTCCATTCTTGAATGCTTCTCAGGTTTAGACTTCTGGCGAATGCTCTAGCGTCCTCAAAACTTCTATACTTACCTTTTCCATTGGTTGTAACACCCGGACGGCGGGTGTATTCGTTATAGAAGCCAAGAAAATCCCCCCAACCAGTCCAGTTAGCTTTGTAAGCTCTCTGTGGATTCTTTGGCATTCTCACCGGGCGGTTCATCTGATACCAGCGCTTATATTGCGTCAGCGACATAATACCTTCGGACCTGACTATGGCCTTTGCAGTCTCATAATCGAAACATAAACGTTGCCTACCCTTCTTGCGCTTTTTTATCTTCTTCTTAAGTCTCTTTTTCTTCTTACTGTCAGCAGGTTCTTTATCGTAAAGTTCACGCAGACGCTTTTGAGCTTTCTCTTCGGCAAGAAGCTTCCTCAAAAAGAATTTGTGTTCTTTTAGGTTGTTTACGTGATACTCTTCAAGTATCGGTGAAGCTTTTATCTTGGGCTGCATGTTTCGATAAATATTCTATATATGACGATGATGAAATTCAGAAAATACTCGCTAGCGCTAGCGGAATCTTTTGATGCATGGAGAATCGTTCCCCGTGCAATTCTTGTCGCTTATTCGGCACTGGTATTGAATCTGTATTTATGGTTCAAAAGCATCCCCACGTTCGTTCAAGAGCGCTGCGATGTAGCCATGTTGAAGATGCTTCTTGAGCAGAATATAAATCTAGAAGAAGCTAAACTATTGGCATGTTCGATAGTAGATGTCGTCGGCGGACCAACAGCAGCGCAAAGTGCATTCGTTACTACGATAACCGGTCTATCTGCCGGTATCTTCGGTCTCTATACCGCAACCGGAAGAAGGTGGGATGGTGGTCTACCTCCGGACATAAACAGACGATTTACGTATGATAGTCCACAGCCGACCACTCCACCGACAGCATCCGCAGATGGTGCCCATGATGGCATGGACGATGACGGCCCTAGGCTCTAATATTCTTTCCGGCTAGCATCGGGACAAATCGGTCAACGTTGTCCAAAATGTTTTTTAGCTGATGCTTACCACAGAATTTGATAAACTTCATGTAATTGAACTTTCCCTTTGTCAATCTGGCATTCTCAATGGACGACGCCATAAGCTTTTTGATAGGGTCTGGTTGAGAATGCAAGTTCATAAGTAGGTCGTTCTCTTCAAAAACTTCCCTCGTATTGAACTCTCGCTCTTCTATTCCACCGTCTTCAGTGTTTACAAGGACTCTGAAGGTGTGATTCATTATAGTCTCTTTGACATATTCATCAGAATAAGCTTCCACTATTTTCTTTGAGCGTAAACGCGGATATGCCGACATAACGTTGTCGGATGGGTCGCCGCGAAGACACTTTTCAAAAATAAAAAAATCTGGGTCGTCGTTCCACTCTTTCAACGAACGAGGCTTACCCGAATCCGGGTCAATTATGGTTAGATTGTTCCTACCAAGCAACTGAATATAGTCTTTGTCGGATGTAACCAATACATGCTGCATGTCAGGGTTATTCTGTATATAACCGGCAATCAGGTCGTCGGCCTCCAGATACTTTTCCTGTAAGACTAGTATCGAGGTTTCGGTCTTGAGCATCTGAGCAAACTCTTGAACGTGGGTGTCAAACTTTTCAAGCTTGGCCTGTTGGCTGGCGGTTAGGTTTTGACGCCTATGACCCTTATATTTTTTGTAAGTTACACATTGACTCAAGTCCTTGGTGTACAGTTTACGCCAAGAGAGCGAGTCGAACGCCATAACAATTTCATCTGCTGGATACTCTCTGTAATACTTCTGCATAGTCCATAGAGCGGCGTGATGGCACATTCCTATGACAACATCTTCCGCTTCATCAATATGAGCGAAGAATGTTCTATACAACAAGTTGTTGGCGTCCATGATTAGGGACTTAGCCATTGTATCCGGCTCCGTGTAGGTCTCTAGCAATATCTTCGCTCAATCTCTTAAACCACTTATCAACGATTTCCTGTTCGTCTCTCCCACTATAACCGTTCTCGCGTAGCATCTTGATGAATGCTGTGTTCCAATCGAGCTTTATCTCAACCTGCTTGGTTGTTTCGTCGTATCTCTCACTAACAACTTCAATCCAAGGATCATTTGATTTCTTCTTAGCCTCTCTATCCAACTCTGCCATGCGATGCATTTTATCGGTTTCTACTTTTCTTTCCCATTCGGCAATCACCTGAGAATCAGTTTCGCCCTTGAAGCCCTGTTCACGTAGACTTTTAACAAAAGCTTTATTCCACTTATAGCGTTCTGCCACTGGCTCTAACGGCGGATTCTCTATGTTGTATGGCGCTCCGACGAGTTGATACCAAGGAATATCCGACTCCATACGAATACGCTCGTCAAGAGCAGCTTTAGCCATAGCCTCATCATGCTTCTTTTTATGTTCAATAGCTTCTTCGATAAACTTTTTGTATTCAAGTGCTTCCTGCTCAGCCTTTTCTTTGGCTAGTCGTCGGTTTTTAAAGTAATCTGTTATAAATTTCATTTTATCTCTCCGGGAATAAGTATATGTTCATACCAAGAACCGAAATACGCATAACACCTCTGCGAGTAATGGAAATTGGCAATATATGATTATCGTCTTTGCGTATATAGTTCGTAAAAATCGTCCTGAGCGTCTTAGATTTGTAAGTCTTCGACAGTGAACCAGCCGTGTCGTCTTTTATATCTACGCTAGTATCGAGTTCGTGGGTAAACATGTCCCCTTGTACGTCCGATATCTTGACGAAGATGGTTTCCTTCTCGGTGCTGAAATTTACGGTTTCCGACGACATCGTTGCGATACCTTTGACTATAGTTTCAACGTCAGCGGAGCTAAGACGCATTTCGTAAAACACCGGGTCGTTAATAGCCTTCGGCGCATTTATGAGCTTGGGGTCATGGCACTTGAACCCAATCTTGGTTCTACCGGAGACCATCTTAAGGTTGGATACTACCTTATATTCGGAGTCCTTATTCATTACATCGAATTGAATTTCGGCATCGGATAACATCTGAAGTCTGGTCTTAAGTAGACTAATGCGACCAAGACCGATAGCGTCAAATTCCAATTCCATATCCTTTGTCGGCATTATGATAGCTATACCAAGTTCCTTGTTCTCACCACGAAGCGAGAACTTATCCATAACCAGACTCTCTACTCCAAGAGTCGTGGCTATTTCTACTGCGTTTCTAATAATCTTCTGGGTTTCTTTTGTTATCTTCATTTTATTCTCAATATGATACTAATTCGTCAAATAGTAAGCTCTGTCTGGATGGCACCATCTTATTAATTGCCGTGAGGATGCTTTTCAGTGGTTTATTGACCAGAACATCGGCTTGACGTTCGCGGTCGATTATACCAGCAAAGTGTTCCATAAACCAGTCCGGAGTTTTCTTAATGTCAGTCGGGAGTGCAATGCTCTTGAACCTGCCAAACTTTTTAGTCAAGTAATAAGTCTTAATTTTCATACCAGACGTTATACGCATTGATTCAGTGTCGCCATACTGCTCAAGGCATAGGTTATAAAACACCGATGCCGAAACGTGGCCGGGCATTTTAAGCCCCGGAACACCTGCCCTGTATTCTTCTTCCTTTTCCTCAAGCCCCTTGATGCCCTTCGGCAATCCAATCAATTCTACCGGAGCTTCCGTGATGATGTATTCCTTGTAGTTTACGATATCCTCGCCAATTTCAGCCCACGGCCTGCCCTTTAGAAGCTGCTGGACAAACTTGGTCAGCATCGCTGCGACAGGCTTAGGAATTGTCGTCTTCTTAAGCTGGACGCCCATGAGCTTAATTTTATCTGACGGGGAACCTTCGGCGTAAGCCAACTGCATGACGTAATACTTCTTCTTAATGAAGATGCTCTTTGACGCAATTACGTCAAGCTCTGCCGATATGAAGGATTTGTATTCATCGGTACAGAAGAATGCTTCTTGACAGAAGTACGGGAACGATTTGTTTACCTTCTTCTCAATAGCCTTACCGACAGCAAATGCTTCTTCTGCGCTAGTGGCATGAGTCAAGAAGTAGCATGAGTCGGTGTCCGAATATATGGTGGATTCCGATGGGTAGGCGTATTCACCATCTATATGCTGTGCGACGGTGCGTACCATGTGCATCAGCACTTCCTGACCACTTCTCGTAGTGGACTCAGCTAAACGAATGTCGTAGAACTTGAAGAACTTATTACCGAGCGCACCGTACAACGAGTTCAAACGAATCTTGAACACGTATTGTAGGCGGTGATAGTTCTCGTAATCGTGCTTGTGCTTTAGGTATTCCGGGCTATCTTTTTCGCAGCTTTTCATTTTCTCTTTCGCTTCACTGGAAAGCTTCTTGAATACCTTTCTCTGCTTGAACCAGTCAGTTAGAATTGCCGGAATGAAGCCCTGCTTTTCCAACGAGAAAACGGAGCCATATCCACTTATCGAATACTTGTTAGCCCGCAAGATAGATTTCCACTCTTTAGCTGAACGCTCTTCCATCTCTCCATTTTCGTACTTGAAGTATAGCTTCTCTTCGCTCTCTGCACGAATGGCAGTAAATGCCTTATGGTTGTCAAAGAACTGGCCTACGATAGTTTCGGGGCTTATGTTAACTGTTCTGATTGCTGATGGATATAGTGATGCAACGTCAATCGATGCAACCCAATCGTGCATGCCGACTTGTGGGGGTAGAACGAGCGCACCAGTAAACTTCTCGTTCGATTCAGTGTCACCGTATTCTGAGTCTGGAACCTTGGCGTCAAGTTCATTGTGACAGAAGTTAATAATGGCGAGTTCTGCCAGTTTGATTGTTCCAGTAACGTCGCGTAACAGTCCAGTTGACGAATGGGCGAATTGTATAGCCAAACGCATATAACCCAAGTCATCTTCTAACGCCTTAAGAATCTCACAGTCGCGTATGTTGTATCTAATAAAATGCTCAAAATTGTCTCGGTACAGGTCGTATAACGAGCCTTCGTAATCTAACTTCTTGAGATGCGGGAACTTCTCTTCTGATACGGACTCCAACGTGAAAGAATGACGTTCGACCACTTCAAACTTCTTGAATATTTCAAGATAGTCTACGGACTCGCGACCGAAGATGTCTAAGGTCATCTGTGCAATACCCTTCTTATCGAAGACCTCTCGATACTTAGGTGGCGGTGCGCCGTCAAATGACAGGGTGTTCGCAAAAGCTTCACCGAATAGCTTTTTAGCTCTCTCGTATACGTATGGAACGTCGAAGAATGCGGAGTTCCAGCCACTTATGATATCCGAGTCTTCTATCAATTCGAAAAAGCGCTTCAACAACGCCTTCTCGTTTTGGAATATCTCTAGTTTGACATTCGGGTATTCTTTGTAGATACCTAGTTCTTCTACTGTAACACCTTTGCGATTCTTTGGCGGCACGACCAGCACGTAGTCCTCTCCATTCCAATAATGGTGTAGAGCGATTGCGTTTATGGGCGCTGAGCGGTCCTCTACGTCCTTGTAACCAAGAGTCTTATCGTAGTCAACCTCAATGTCGAATAGGGTGAAGTGTGTGTCCGGAAGCTGTGTTCCGTAGTAGTGTTCGGCAAGTATCTTGTACTCTGCGCGAATATCGGATTCATATAGTTTATCGCCTTGGTGACGATAGCGCTCAATGGCGCTCTTGTATGAAGAGTAGTCGTCAAACTCAAGACGATTCAGCCTGTTGCCGTAAATGTCCTTGAATTTACCCTTTGGGTTTTTTATGTAAAAATAGTATGGTGCTGGGTAACGCTTCTGCTCTCTTCCGAGCTTGGTTCTCTCCCATACGATGACTTCTTTTTTGTTGGGAGTGAGTGCTGCTGATATGTACATGCGTCTCCTGAAATGAAAAGTCCCGTGTATCTTACCACACGGGACTTCTATTTAGCAAGTTACTTGGGGGGTCTGGCGATTAATCTTCATCGGAATCGTCTTCATGCGCAGGAACCGAACCGCCTTGGAAAAGGACTTCAAACAGTGTCGTGAACTGGTCAGTTTCAACTGAAACGTCGGTGTAGTTGTTCTTGTGAAGGGTGCGGGCCATCTTCATGGAAATCTTCTTGGGAATCTGGAACTGCTCCTGAAGAGCTTCTGCAGTATCCTTCATGAATGCACGCTTGTCGTCAATGAACTGCAAAGCGCCCTGCATCTCATGTAGCATATCTTTAATCTTCTTGCGGTCTGCCGGGTTGGAAGGCATGATGAAATCTTGCTGCTCAGTCATCGTATTCTCCTAATCAAAACTGATGGGAGAATCATACACCTAAGATGTGGGTTAGGTCAAGCCCTTAAACCAGATGGAATAATTTCCTTCATAGTCATGGCGATTGTATTTAAATCTTTCGGTGCATACCAGATGCATTCTTAGCTGGAAAGCATCACCATATTTCGGTGATTCGGTCTTGTTTATGAAGTATTGGTTAGATGGGAATATAACAGCCATACCTCGATGTGGGGTTATAGAGAATGCATGGTTGATGATTTGCAATTTACCACCATAACATTCAAATTCCTCGTCAAAGTCGGGCTTATCGTTGTAATCTTTTAGAAAGACTACTACAGTAAAATCGTAGTCATTAAAAATTGACCACTTCTTACCATTAAACACGGAGTTCTCGCATCGTGGGGCTTCTTCTACGCACCCTTCTGGATACCATTCAACATCTACTGGTGTTACAGAATCTATCTCCACACCGTAATAGCCTTCGATACTCTCAAAGTAGTGTTCCAATCTTTGCCAGATACGGTTCTGGAATACCGGAACTCTTATATTCGTCTTTATTGGCCTGTCTTCGGAGTCGTAATTTGGCATAGTAGTGTCTATTGATGCGAGAAGGTTCTCGCATTCCATAGGACTCATGAAATTCTTTATCAGTAAGAAGGGTGATTTAATCATTTATATTGACAGTGTTCGTATACTTAGAGGCATCGGTAACAAGTACGAACCGCTTACCACAGTAAAGCTTACCGTCAATTATGACATCAAATTTGGCAACTGGCAAGCCATCATCAGACTCGCAAACACCAATGGTCAACTCCTTACCAGCGACACGGACCTTAGTTGTACTGCAAGTATTTGGTATATGCTCAAAATCTTCTACTAACATGTAGGAGCGTTCTCCGACAACAAACTCTACTACAGGTTTGTCAGAGAATGAGTTAAATGTTACACCAACTTTTTGCGGAGCAGCCGGAACTACCGGCACGGAAACGTCAGCCTGCGTCGAACAACCTCCGGGTAAATTACAGGCTTGAGGTTCTTCGGTAATCTCAAAATTTAAGGTCTTGAGGTCTTTACCGTACAAATAAGTAATTAACTCATCAAACGAATTAAATTTCATTCGTGTCACCTTGCTGTGCATTAGGTTGCTGCTGTTGCTGCTTCTGCTGGCGCGGATCAACTGGTTGCTTGCCTTGTCTCTTCTCTCGTTCGGCCTTAACTTTGTCGTAGCGCTCCTTGTTCAAGGCTTGGCGATATCTTGAAGTCCATTCACGCATAGCTTCGGCTCTCTGTTTGGCTTTGAACTGGCGGTCTTCGGGGGTGTCTGTTGGCTGAACGGCATACCTAGCGTTAATCATCTGACGCTGACGCAAGACCATAGCCGGGGTTGCACCCTCATCAGCTTCACTTATACCGCTAGCTAAGGATAGTGTTTTGGAAATTCTGTGTTTCGCCAGCTCGGCCATCTTCTTGGCCTCTCTTTCGCGCTTCTTCTGCTCTTCCATTTCAAGCTCATAGCGTAGCCGCTCTTCTTGGTCTCTCATGGCAAACTGCGTGGCCTGTGCGGTATAACGAGCCTGCTCCGCTCTAGCCTTTTCGGCCTCGGCCTTGGCACGTTCGACTTCGGATTCAGCCTGCGCCTTAAGCATGTCTATCACTTTAGCTAGAATGGAACCTTCCGTAGAACCTTCAGTCTCCTCCGGGAAATCTTCTACAGATTCGGCATCAGCAAGTTCATCTTCCATGTCCATATCACCCGTTTCACCTTCAGGGGACTGTGGTTCCTCAAAGTCTGTCAGGTCTAGCGGGTCCATAGGATTGTCTTCAAACTCACCTTCAGTGTCCGTAGCGCCTATATCCATATTACCAGTTTTGTATGTGGCTTTGTCGGCATTATAAATTACGTCGCCCGGAATTTTCGGGAACTCAACGTCAATTATATCAAACTTATCTTTCATATTGAATAGAAGTTCTGCCATAGAAATGTTCTTACTTGTCTTGCTGAAAGGCAGGTTTTCGACATTCATCTTTATGTCGGCCAAATATCTGGCGACTTCTTGTTCAAATTCTTCTGCTTGGTCTGCGCGTACAGTAACCTTCATTATATTGCCATTGTCATCTTCTATACCAAATGTAGTACCTTCTGTGCGCTTTGATTGACCAGCCTTTTCCATACTTGCTAAGCGAGAGAACACACTTTCCATATCGAAAGCTTCATCAACTTTTATGAAAAAGTCTCTATACTTCTTATGCTTATGCTTATGTTGTATACGGTTCTTAACCTTACTGTTGAAATTATTCATGAGGTACTTCATTAGCTGCATTGGTCGCTTGGTGTCGCCGCTAAGATTTACGGCAATTGATGATGCACCGGTACTACCGCCTGCGGCAGTCTCTATAAGGTCAACTTCATATCCAATGTCTTGATATGTTTCCTTTAGGTCGTTGAGTTCCTCATTAGAAACCTGTTCGGCTAGAATAATTCCAGTAGCCCTATCAACTAATTTATATGCTGTTTTAGTCACAATAATCTCCGATGCAATGACTTCTCTATATTTATACTAGCAATTACTTAAACAGCGAGTCTTCCGTAAGAACGCAGAATCGTATGCCTCTAGGTTCGCACCATTTCTTTGCCGCTTCCCATTTTGCAGTATTGACCATGTAGACCATATTTTCATAAAAGTTGGTTGCATAGTTTCTTGCACGGGAAGCTCTAGTTTGCTTCTTGGGCTTTATTTCTATAAGCTCCTTAACAAGCTCTCCCTTTTTGTTAACATACTCGACGTAAAGGTCTGTATAGTATTTCGCTGGCTTTAAGGTGATTCCGCCTGACGCGCTGAATACTGGCTTCATGTAATCGATAACGATTTCCTCAGACCCCCATACGATTACATTAGGATTGTTGTCGCAGAACTTAAATGCATTATACTCCCAAGTTGACCTATATATAACATTATTCGGGTCTCCCAAATACTTGTGTGGGTTCCTAAGTGTATATCTCGGCATTTTGCCGCCGAAGTTTTTGCTGTTATTACGCATAATCTCTGTGTTCTACTCTTACTGTATCTACTGCAAATGTCACAGAGACGGTGGACGCATCACTAGATGACATATCAAGCTCATCAAGCTCAATCGTTTCGATTTTTGGATTGGCATACGTGTATGTCGTGACCTTTTTCTTAACTTTGCCCGGACTATACTCTATGTAATGATGATGCACCTTCATCCATAAAATAGGACCATCAGGATGTGCAAGCGGACCAATGGTACTTGCCGATGATGAAGGTAGTATGCCAGTTACTTCTTCGCCGGAAGTATCAATTGACGGGTCTCCGGAATAGCCAGTTATTGGGCTTACAGCTTTCATATACTCCCATAGGAGATTGTTAGCAGTATTTAATGAATCTTCATAGAACGTTAGTTTTATGTTACCAAAGTTCGTTCTAGTGGCTACCTTGGTTCTGTAGTTGTAAAAGTTAGCGTCCTCGTAATTTATAGTTATGTTTGGACGGGTTGCGCTCTTGAGGTCAAACTGTATGGTTTGTAGTTCCTCGCTACCTTTATGTATGTTCAATGATTGCCTAAACGCAAATTCTACCGTAAAGAGAAACTTCAATTTAGGTGCGCCGTCACCTCCTAATAGATTTCCGGCCATAGGCAGCCCATTAGGATTATCTACGTTAGTTAATAGCCATGTTGTTAGGGTTGCGCTTCTACTCTCAGTCATTTGGTAGCCTCAATATATAATTTGACGAGTCTTCTCGATTCTTTCGTTATGAAGCTAGAGTACCGATCAGAAGTGTATTTACCAGTTTTAACTAACTTTCCTATTTTACCGCAGACTTTCCTGAACTGTTGCACAGTGTCTTCTGCGAGAGAATCAACTACTAGCTGCATTCCAAGATTGGCTATAACTATATCAGCTAATTTTTCGGTATCACTCGTGTCAAAATCGCTTGGACTACCAAAATAAATTACGTTATCGAAAAGGAATAAATTTTGTGGTGCCGTACCGGAGCGAATAATGGACAACAATTCCAAACTCTTCAGTCCAGCCTTCGTTCTACTATTACCATTGTCTATGGTTATATTTGCGTAAGCAACTTCTGCCGGAGTTTTGTCTATCTGACTAGACAACACTTGAGAGGTACTAGAATTTATAGACTGGTTTCGTATCCGTCTATACAACCTTTCAATCTCGGTTTCGAAATTGCCGAGAAATGAAACTTCTATGAACGAATTGGTATATCGTGGCATTTCTTTATCTCTTTACGTTATTTATTAGAATGAAAAAGGGGGCGTAAGCCCCCTTTTCCGTACATCGTGTAGATGTTAAATAGGTACGCGAACACCAGTAACAGCGCTTTCCTTGATACCGGTGATATCCTGTCTAGCGTGGTCGAATCTGATTGTAGCGGTTACCTTTAGTGTTTCACTAGCAGAATAATCCAAATCACCCCAGTCAACGTTCTGCAAGAAGCAGCCGTCTAGGTACCAAGTTTCAAATACTTCGGCGTCACCGTCAAGCTGCTTAATAATTGTGCTGAACTTGTATCGTCCACCTGAACGAGAAGCAGGCATGAGGGTTCTTGAGTCCATACCAATCAACTTCTGTTGGAATTCAAGCTGGTCCTGTAGCGCTCTCAAAACGCCACCACCAATATCAGCTTCAAATACGATGTTGATTGTCTCAAACGTATGCTTACCAGCAATGTAAGCTCTTGAATTGTATCTATCCAATACAACTTCTTCAAACGATAGCTTAGGGCGGTCTACAGTTATGGCCTGCAATGTTAGAAATTCTCCATCGCCAATGCCTCTAAATTCCACTCTAAAGCGGTTCTTGAGCATCGGCTGTAGTATTTCGTCACCGTTGCCGTTAATGCCCATGTCTTTAAGTACAGCCATATCTTTCTCCCGATAACGTTATGGTTCTGGTTATATTTATGGAAGAAGACATAAAAACAAAACAAAAAAGGGAGCCGAAGCTCCCCTTTTTGGAATCAACTAAAATTGTATTAGAACTGGTAGCGAATACCAACCATTCCAACGCTCGGGATGTCTCTGGCGCGGAACGTTAGTTCCTCGTCAAAAGCGTCCTTCACGGTAGCACCACCGACAGAGTAGGTTCCGAAGGCGTACAAACCCTTCAACACCTGATACTCAGCAGTCAATTCAACGTTGTTGAACGAGAAATCGGCAGTAGCGTCGTCTCTAAAGGTGGAAGCCAAGAGCGACACGGATAGATTATCCACGAACAAGCCGTCGTACTTAGTGCCAACAGCTACATAAGAGTCGTTCTGAACTGAGTCGGAAACGATATGTGCTGCACGACCAAAGACGGAGAGCTTGTCAGTAGCCTGCCAAGTGGCCTGAGTGCGTAGCTCATTGTAGTCTTCAGCGTAAAGAACCGGATTGAATACGCGGTATGCACCGGCATCAACGGCAACTGAGCCGAAGTTTAGACCATAGCCGACGCCGACTTCGGTACGGAGGGTCTTGTTTTCGTTTACCGGGGAGGTGTTTAGAACCACGGCATCAACAGAAAAGGAAAGATTATCAAAAACAACGTTATTGGCCTTGAAGCCAGCGAAAACGGCAGGCTCGCCTGCGGTTACAGTCTCACCACGGTAAAGGTAGTCGCTAGAAGCACCTACATTAACATCAACATCAGCGGCCATAGCCGAAACACTGAACATTGCCAAAACTAAACCAAAAAATACATTCTTCATTATTATCTCCTTAAGATGTATGCTGACATATTACTACACGGTCGCTTAACGGCAACCTAACAATCAGGTCTGTATTTAGACCGTCTTTCTAGCTATGCGATTAAGCGTCAACTATAGCGCAAATATCTTCGTACTTTAAGTAATAGATATTCTTGTCAATCTTCAAGCCAGTAGACGTAGGGAATAGAATTTTAGTACCTTCCTTTATATCGTCTCTAACATCACCAACAGACAGAACCACTGCTACTTCCGTTGTTCCTCGATCAGCCTTTTCGACTAGAACCAATCCTGATGCAGTCTGTGAAACCGCTTCTTTGCCATCGGTCTGAATAATGATAGAACCGGGCATTGCTTTATATTTCATATGTTTCTCCGTTGAGTATAAGAAAATCTTTGAGGGCGTCGTACATAGACTTCACCGTTTTCCACTTACCAAAGTTCAGTACGGGGACGTGGTTATTTAGGGCCAATTTTATGGCTGTAGCTGTTCCGCCTTTAACTTCGCCATCTTCCGTCCAACACAACAGGAACTTTGACGGTGTGTTTAGGTCTGCGCCCAAAACCTGATGGCAATTTCTAGCATGTAGCGCCTTTGCCCCACGCTTCAAGTGAGGCCACACTGGATGTATAGTGGAAGCTAATAAAAAAGCGTCCGGTGTCGGTAGGTTAGTAGATTTACTGCCATTGAACCCAGTCCAAGGAACCCATATCTCTTTGTTGGAGTCCTTGGCTACACCTCGTTCAAACGCAAGGTCAGCGCCGGGAGCGCCACCAGACCTGAGAATTAAGCCGTGACTTTCTAGGGAGGATGCAATCTCCGACATAAATTTGCATACTTTGAGTGGCGTTTCTCTGCTTCCTACGCCCGTATAGTAGTTTGTCATCCTCGGAGTATATCACAATTGATATATTGAAGTCAAGAAAAAGCCCGCTTTCGCGGGCTTCTTTATTACTTGATAAACGTATCGTGGTCTGACGGTGGCTTTACTGGGCCAGTGCCGCCATCACCGGGACCGTCGGTACCGGTGCCGCCACTACCCTTCTTGTTTCTCTTAATGACAAAATATAGAATGATAGCAAACGGGATGATGTAATATAGGGCTTCCATAACACACTCCTTCTGTTGGTGTTAAAGTTATTTATCTTTTTACTTGTTCGTATAAATAACTGTATACAAAATATTAGGTTATAAAATGGAATTCATAAAACACTTACTAGAAATGGCCGATGATGCAATCGCAGCTAACGGCTTCGACGAAATACTAGAACGCTTGAAAGAAATGCGAGAAATATCCAAAGAAACCCTGAAAGAAGGTTTCATGGACAATCATAGAGGCGACCTAGAAAAGAAGTTTGATGAACTTGAAGCTAAGATTATAGCCGCCAGAAGAGCGCTGGGTACTATAAATTCGGCAAGAATGACACCAGAACAACAAGCAATACATAAATCTAAGATTATGCGTCACATAAACTTCTTTAGAAAGCAATTGCATGACGTTATGAAAGAGCTTGGGATGAGCCAGAGAGAAATGGACTATCACCTATCAAGAATAGGTCTAGACAGAGAGTACGGTAAGCCATCCGAAATATTTACAAGAATACCAAAAAACCCTGCCGATAGAAGATTTAGGGATGTAATGAATAAGAAGAGAAATCTAGCCAACCCTGATGATGTTGCATCTTTCAGTAAGCCAAAGTCTAAGGCTGGTGGCGACAAATTAAAATGGTATCAGAGAATTTTCAAATAACAAAAAGCCCGCATATGCGGGCTTTTTTTACAGTGCAGTAAGTGGTTTAGGAAAGTTAGCCTTTAAATCTCGATTCATAGAAAGGAAACTTTTACTTGTTGTGATGAACTCCTCGCCGTCTTTAGATAGTATTGCACTAATTACATAATATTCTTTATTATTATATTCATGAATAGCTCCATCACTATAGTCTCTGTATGTCATGGGGAACAGAAGTGCAGAGACTATCAACCAAGAACCAATAACAGTAGCCAAACTTATTGCTCTAGAAATATTTGGGGTGTGCCCATTTCCGAGAGTTATTAGGGTGGATAGCGTGAACAGCACAAACGCTATTATGTACGTGACGTAAACGTCTCCGACATATATTCCCCTAGTCTTGGATTCATGCTGATTGGAGACTTCTCGTAGGAAGTCAACGTCCTCCGGAGGACACTCAACCATATCAGAAGGTGCGAAAGTCAAGCTTTTGCGATGAATTACATCCAAACTATCGCCATCAAATATGAACTTACAGTTCTTACCGCTGACAATATAGTGTATAGAATCCAAGTTAAAATTAGCGGAAACCTCTTGACGCTTGAGGTAACCGGTATAAGTGCTATACGCAAACATAATCACGATGAGAAGTGATACTTTAACAATTCTACCGACTATTATGGTTGCTACAACGTCACGTAGCCAATTAATCGCTGGTATGGAGTATAGTTGTCTAAGCATTTCTGTTACCTTTTGTATATGCCAACATTATACAGCACACACTTCAAGTTGCAACAATTTTTATATCAGTATTGCTTGTGCGTTTTAAACCACACGCCTTTGAGTACAAAGTTGGTTCGCGATATACTATCACTCTTTACCATCTTTGAGTCTTCTCCACAAGAGCATTTCTGTGAGTCTAGTTCACTTCTGTTCACCAATCACTCTTCCGTCTTACCACATTTGGTACAAATAAAATCAAAAATTGGCATAATAGTCTCCTAGTCTCCGTTTGTGGATATTTAGATAAATAATCAAGTTGTATAACTATACCAGCATAAATGAGGATTGTAAAGCTATGAAAATATTAGAAATACTAGTAAAAGAGAATTTCGACTTCGGTGATGATGCGGAAGTTAAGGGCTTCTCTGCACCGAAAATCTCAGTCTCAGACTTGAACAGTCTTCAGTTGAGAACTCTTAACCGTCTAAAGGATGGTGTGGTCGATTTGGACACCGCTTCCGACAAAGAACTTGAAATCATAATGGATTTGATTGATTTGGGATTGGTTGACGCTGACGGCAACGTTACTGATGCTGGCACCGAAGCTAGCGAAAAGCCGGATTTGAACGTCCAATTTGGCGGAAAGGACGAAGAAGACGAAGAAGAGTTAGACCTATCCAGCATCGGGGATGACGACTTTGAAGATTATGATAATGACGATATAGATTTCAATATCGGCATGAACCGTAATAAAAACTACTGACTGTAAAGTCAGAATACAGCACAAAAGCTGTATAATAAAAAGGGGCCAATGGCCCCTTTTTTGTTACTTACTGAACATTGTGGAGATGAATTTTCGCATTTCTTCCTTAAAATACTTCTGAGCAGCAGGGTCGTTTCTGACAGCTTCAGCAAGTGACATTATCGTACCACCCTTCTTATAGTTTTCCAACGATTCGTAAATCGTGTTTGGCATTGCCCCATGCGCGGATGGAGTTGCTACTATATCAATCGTTACAAGCCTGAATCCAGACACGTATCCGGACTCGTTGACCTGACCGGCACCGCGACTGGATACGCCGTATCGCATACCAGAGCGAGCAATTTCCTTAGCAATCTGACCCATTGGGGTGTCCAGAAGTTTTGCTTTACCAATCACATTGTTGCCGTCCATATAAAGTTCGGTGATAACGTGAGATATGCGGTCCATAGCAATGGTCAATCTATCTGCCGGGTGGTCAAGCTCACCGGCCAATCCACCGTATTGACGGATGTGTTCGTTCATTGCAGCCACAGCAGTAGTCATTTCTGAAAGAGGATAAATTCTTCCATTTCTATTCCTCTGCTCAGCCTGCATGAATATACCATGCAAAAAGACGTTCTTATTGTCGGTAAGTGCTTCGGTGAGAATGTTACCTTCGGCTGCACTCATACTTTCGATTAGTAGTTGTTCTTTCATCTCTTTACACCCAAGAATTTAGCAGAAATGACTTTTACCAAGTCTTCCAAGTCGTTATCTTTGATGGGGATTATTGTGCCGTCGAGTGTAACGAAATACAACTGCGACTCCTCACCAAATTCATCCTTTTCACCGCCGTATTCCAAGCGGCCTACACGCTTACCTTTTACAAAAATATTGTTACCGTCTAATGAGATATCGTCGCCTAGCATGGCTTCCAGTACTTTAATCTCTTCCGCACTTAGTATGCAAAAGTCTTCCTGAACTGGCTGTTCCGCTTGCAACGGAATGCCTAGTAGTTCTTTAGCTTTAGCATTGGTGTATTCAGCGAACGATGCCTTCTGTGCATCTTCGTCTCCGGAAACTACAGCATCAATGAATCTAGATAGACTCTCTTTAGCGTCCATTGTTTTCTTCCTCGTTTATATTTTTTGCGTATCGCATGTAAGAGTTTAACTTCCTCTTAGTTTTCTCTTCTTTATCGTCCGCCTTAGGTTCCCTACCCTTGACATAATCCTTTTTCTTGTGGCCGAATAAAGTTTCCATCTCGTTGTTATAAACATTGAGGAACGGAAACCCATTTTCAGAAAGAAATTCTTTAAATGACTTCTTACTCACCGCCGCCTCCACCGCCATCGCCACCGGACGTTTCATCATTTGAATTAGCATTTAGTCCAACTGGATGATAATATCCAACGCCGCCATATGGGCCTTTATTGACCTTCATAGCTTTAGCTTTCTTGGGCTTCTTTTCATCAAAGTAGTTGTCCAGCTTCGGCATACCGACAACTGCTGAGTCAACTCTATGGCGCATGATGTTCTTAAGTAGCATTAAATTTTCCGTTTAACTTATTTATCGGTTTTGATTTCTATTCTGTGACTTTTCTGGTTCGGAAGTTTCAGTTTCCTCCGGAGCCTCACCTTCTGGTGCTTCCGTATCAATATCGTCTCCTTCGTCTTCCGGGGAGTCCCCGCCGAAATCATCTAGTGCTGGTGCCGTTGGAACGCCGCCTCCACCGCCACTAAAGCTACCTAGACCACCCTCAAATCCACCGGCTTCGGCGGATTCTGGGCTGTATAGTTTAGGTAGGTCGCGATAATCGCCATTCGGGTCCAGACCCTTTTCTTCACGAAGCATTCTCTCGTTCATAATCAACTCTTCATCGGTCAATTGTAGATACTTCTTCATAGCGAAACGCTTGGATAAGGTAGCTATACCATCCGCGTTGGCGTAAGTGTTTAGCAACTCATTATCCATAGCCTGCTTTCTGGAAACGTCATAGTTACTTGGGGCTGGTAGTACAACCTTAAACGTAGACTCATCGACAAGAATGTTTGAATCGCGCAGGAATCTCTTGAATTCCTTGTCGAATGTTGCTTCAAGATGAGCTTGTAGTCTTTCTATGTACAGAGCAAATTTAATTTCCTGCAAGTAAGCGATACCAACCTTACCATCGTTAGCGATACTGCTTTCGGCGTTCGGGTCGATATAGGATGCAGGAATGCGTAGACCTCTCCACATTCTCTTATAGAAATATTCCAAGTCCTGTAGTTCGCCAAGACCCTGACCACCGGGTAGCGTCTCGACTCTTGAGCCCTGACCATCTTTGTACTGAGCAAAGAAGAAGTCTTCATTCATGCTCTGTGGATTGTAAATCGTCTCAACAGAACCCGTACCACCGCCAGACGTTGGTATCTTCTTCTGTTTTATCTCGTTCTTGATTTGTTCAAGATGCTGAGCTACCTTGGCAGGGTGAACGTGAGCTACGTCTATGTAAAATACTCTACGTTCAGGTGCTCTTTGTACTCTATAGATGATGATTGCATCTTCAAGAAGCTGCTTTTGCTTAAATGCTCTGAATATGTCAGCAAGAATGGACCTACCAAATGGAGCTTCGTCGCTCATTTCATCATGTAAGCTAAAGCGCACAACGTCGTCGGAGTTGTACGGTGCTACGTTAGCGTCGCCAATCTGACCACCAACGTTGAAATACAATTGTCCGGTGTTAGGACTCTGTTCCGCTGCTCTAGTATCGGTTCTTATGTGCCAACCTTTTACGTCGGTTATGTCATGTTCACTTACAATCGCACCAATTACATTCTTAGGGTGGACGTAGATGTATCTACCGTTCTTTTTGGGTGGGCGCAAGAAGAAGCAATCACCGTATTTGATGACATTTCTAGCTATCTTGAAGATTCTATTTCTCCAGTCATGAATATTACACCAAGTTTTCAATGCAGCATTCAGGGTGGAGACCACTCTGGATTGTATCTTTACTCCGCCATCAAGCTCAAGCTTTATGATTAGAGGGGTTTCAGTCTTCGGGTTGTTTCCCGCCATTTCTTCAGCGATAATATCAAGGGCACGAGCAACGTCAACATCGGCGTCCATGATATCATATTCTTTGTATCTCACAGTTCTCTGCGCGGAACCGTGGACTAAACGATGGTACCAAGTATAATTACCGTACAAGTTACCCTGTCCGGTGTAGTCCCTATTATCGGTTAAATCGACCTCTAAGCTGCGCGGGTCGATTATCTTGAACACTTTTGTTATAGCCATTAAGCCGATTCCATTTATGTTATTTTATATATCTTGTGTATTTATGAGGCGGAATCCGTGACACGTTACGTTACTTTCCAGCATTCATGCCTGATTCAAGCAGTCGTTGAATCCATGTCCAGTTGACGCCATCGCGGCTGGCTGGACGACTCCTGCTTGAATCTGACTTGTTCCCGCAAACGGAGGATGATGCTTCATCCCGAGATGACAAATATTGATAGCTGCGTTAATGTCTCTATCGTGCGAAGCACCACAATCTCCGCATTGCCACTCTCTTACAACAAGACCTGTCCGCCCTGTAGGTCCACTTAAGCACCCACATGCGCTGCAAGCTTGCGTTGTGTATGACTCGTTGATGACTTTGACATGCCTCATGGCCTGCTGGCCCTTGTAAGCAAGCATCATTTTAATCATAGAAGAAGCATTGTCATAAGCGCGTTTAGCGCCTTTTCCGCTTTTCATGAACTTAAACGATACATCACCGATATATATTGCTTTATAATTTTTGATTAAATTTGTTGTAAACGTATGTAGCGCGTGAGCGCGTTGACGTTTTACCTTCCTGTGTACAAATTTAGCCTGTTTCTTATGTCCCCTCTTCTGTAACTGAGCTATTTTCTTCTCTTGTTTCTTATAAAAATCACTAACTAGAACATCACCATTGCTACAAGTGGCAACAGCTTTTTGACCTATATCAATTCCTACAGCATTATTCGTGGCTTCGCCATAGTCATTGTTCTTGTCAACAACTAAACACAAATACCAGTGGCCTAGCGAATCTTGGGTGAAGCAAGAGTCTTTCCAATCTTTATGACTTTTAAATTCTGAAAGTTTGGAAGATTCGAAAACTCTAATAGAATGGCCCTTAAATTTTAAGCCTTTATCACCATTCTTTCTAAGGCAATCTGCTGTGAACGGAATCCATCCAAGGGCTTTATGCGAACCAAAATTCTTTCTATCTCTTAATCGCTTCTTGAATTGCTTTGAACGAGCGACAATCTCTCTTGCCAAACAACTTATAGTCATCTGCATGGTGTCTTTGAAGTGCTCTTTAGCCCATCCAGTACAGAATTTATTCAAATCGAAATGTGACAGATATTTTTGTTCTTTTACGTGTTCGTCATAAATGTGATTAAGTTGATTCCAAGCAATATTCGCCTGAATCGCAGAGCGATTGAGGAATTGATAATGACTTGGTTTAACTTTCAGCTTTATAACTTTCACGTTTTTATTTACTAATTCTTGATTGCTTCTCAGGATTATATAGGTCATGCTGCTTGCAAGTCAACGGCATGCATCTATCACACTGTGCCTCTGTTCGCTCTGCTGCACAACCGCTCCGAGGGGTCGCAGCTTCCGTGCTGCTTCATGGTGACCCACCAAGAGTGGAATCTATGTTAGCAAAACCAGCACTCATTGCCGCCAATGCTGCGTTTTGCATACCCTCGGCGCGCTGTCTTAGTATTGCTTCAACATTTCCGCGAACACTCGCGGCATACCTACTCCGAAGCAATTTCTGCTCTTCGGTTCCTCTATAATCTGCGTTTCCTTGTTCAACACCTTTGGCGGTTTCTTCAGTATTATTCTTTATTCCATCAAGAGCGGATATCATTCTATCCCACGCACTCTTGACCTCCTGTCCATCCTCTCCTATTACTGCTCCACTTGTCATGGCCCGCTGCGCCTCTGCCGTCGCTCTAGCCTGCGCCGAAATATCTTCTTCATCTCCACCGAAAGCTTTCGTTATTTGATGCGCAGCGAATAATAGTGGATTGGCATAGGAGATTTGTTCAATTAAGTTTTTCTGCGATTGCTCATCACCTTTCAATAACCCGGCAATATTTTCGCCAAAAGAACTTCCGAGTAGAAAACCGGCAAAACCACCGAGAACAGCACCAATAATTCCACCATAAACTCTACCCTTTTCGCGTGCGGCTTTAAGTTCTGTATTTTCTCTCGCTGAAACAACAGGATTCGCTTTAGCTCCTGTTATAGATTTTTGGATTTTACGGACACTCTCTTCAATTGTGCTTAAACTTTCAAGAGAGCCATTCAATACCCTCGACTTGTCTATTGCACCAACAATAATTCCTTCATAAACGCCACCATTTTCGTGCGCGGCTTTAAGTTCTGTATTGCGTCCTGCTGCCTGTGCCGAAATATCTTCTTCATCTCCACCGAATGTTTCCGTCCATACCCCAGCAATACTTTTACCGATAGAACTTCCGGCTATAGCACCAGCAATACCACCAAGAACGGTACCGATAATCGTACCTATGGGGCCGCCGCCCGCTGTACCCACAACCGCCCCGGTAGCCATTCCTCCTAATGCACCACCAATAATTTCACCAAAAGCGCCACCCTTTTCGCGTGCGGCTTCATGTTTTGTAATTTGTCCTGCTGCCTGTGCCCGGTTGATTGCGCTAATATCGCTTGATAGGAACAGCAATCCCGCCGCAGTTCCTAATAGTCCGGGTAAGAACCTTCTTAGGGAACGGGCTCCGCCACCAAGGCCACCACCAAGGCCACCACGACCACCATCGGGACCACCAAGGCCACCACCAAGGCCACCACCAAGGCCACCACCAAGGCCACCACGAACTCTGCTGAATAATCCACGAGCCGTGTCGGCCATTCGCCCAAATCTGCCACGAGGTGGCGTGCCACCACGACCACCATCGGGACCACCATCGAGACCACCAAGGCCACCACCAAGGCCACCACCAAGGCCACCAAGGCCAAGGAATTTACCGATTTTGGTCTTACCTAACATCCAGTCTAATATCTTAAAAGTGCCATAATTAGCAACAGCTCCACCAATCAAAGACATTACACTTCCGGCAGCAGAAACAACAGGATTCGCTTTAGCTCCTGTTATAAATTCTTGGATATCACGGACATACTTTTCAATTGTGCTTAAACTTTCACGAGATTCATTCAATACCTTCGACTCGTCTATATTGGCAATACCTTCACCAATGGTTTCTCGGGTTACAGCAGCTTCAGTATAAGCTTGTGCCATACCTATTCTATTAATTCCAGACCTTTCACCCGTCACTTCTAGTGCTATACCCCTAGCGGCTGCACCGTAGTCGGCGTTAGCCTGACCTAGAGCTTCAGATGAAGACCTCGATATTTCGGCAAACTTTTCACCGACAGTTTTACCTATAGTAGCATTGAATTCTGCCGTCTCTTCTGGTGTGAGACCCCCCATCGTACTCTTGGCAAGAAGTTCTTTCTCTCTGTCCGTTAATTGCCTACCTAACTCGGATTCGAGAGTTCCAATGAATGCGTCTAAATTAGCACGTTTCGTTATCTTGCTGATTATGTCGCCGTATCTAGCATTTACCTGCTCCTGCTGCTGGTCTTGTAAATATTGATTGGATAATCCAAGCATGCGTGATGCTTTTCTGGATTCTATCAATTGGCTCCGCATCAGCGCTATTTGCTGCTCGTCAGTCTTACCGAGCGCCTGCATCATGTAATACGGACTCTGTAGCGCCTCTCTTGCAATTTGTAGAGCTTCGTCCCTAGATACGTTTTCAATCATTTGTATCTTTGCGACGGTTTCCATTAATGCTTCAGCAGCTTGTTCTGTAGGTTTTACGCCAGCACCCATGAGAGTGTCAGCTAACTTGGTCTGCATCTCTCTAAGTTCGGCACCAAAGTAGCCAAACTCATTTAACATATCTTTAGTACCTTCGTAGAACGATTCTCCAGAATCACCTAGAAGTGCTTTTGTTCTTCTGTTGGCATTGTTCCATTCGTGTAGCTGCTGCGGCGTCATGCCATTTGCTATGGCTTCAATAAAATCAGTTTCAGCTTGTACGTTACGCAGTCTTGAATCGACTATTCTTACCGTTTTATCAATAGCTTCTACTACTCCGGTAGCGGTCGCCTTTATCAGATCACCAACAAATTCAGCCCTAGCGTCAAGCTCCTCATCATGCAGCCTCTTTAAGCGCTCTACATAAGATGTTGTTTCTTCGATTATAAGGTTATTGGCCTCTATCACACCGTCAATAGATTCGGCATGCTTAATCTGTTGCTTTTTGGTCTTCTTATTAGTCTCAAGCTGAATTTTTTGAACCTCTATGCCTAGCTCGGCAAGCTCACCGACCATTTTGTTCACTTGGTTTCTAGCCTTACGTATAGCCGTAAGTTGCTCTTCGGTATCGCCACCATCGGCTATGGTTCTCTTTAACTCATCTACCCTTTTATTATATTCTGAGAGTTTCCTTATAGCTTCTTGCTGTAGCGTGTGATTTCCCTTATTGTTCTCAATAAATTTAGTATAAGATTCCAATAGGCGCTTAGATGCGTCCTTTGTCTTCTTAGCCATATCAGTAAGCGATTCCACATAGAAATCATGAGCATCACGCAATGCACTACCTTTTAACATTCTGGTAGCGTCTCTATGTGCGTCTTTCCAACGCTTCATAGTGTCCTTGAAGCTATCAACCAATGTGTCGTTCAAATCTGACAACATTGTATTGATATCCTCCGGCTCGTCCCTTTTTCTACTCCTTCTCACAGAATTATTCAGAAACGATGATTTAATGCCGCCACCCGAAAAGCCGGAATCGGCCAGAGCTTTAACAAAATACTGGGCAAGGTCTTTTAGAGATTTTGGGTCGAGGGTAACAACAGTAGCAGTCATCAAATGATTCCAAATAGTACATTAATATATATCGTTGAGTATTTATTAGCAGTGTATAGCTCGCTGTTGGGCTTGATTTTTTGAAAAAATCTGATATAATAACACAGCCGATGAGGAAATAAAAATGACATCTATAAAGAAAAAGACAACAAATTACTTAAACAATGCCGACATGCTGGAGGAGCTTAAGAAATGTCATGCTCAGGGTCGTCTAACCGAGGAAATGGGTAGAATGTTTATGTCGCTAGTCAGGCGATACGCTTCTATCCCCAGATTCTCAGGTTATTCATATAACGAAGATATGCAGGCGTTTGCCCTGTTGACATTGACAAAAGTTTGGAGAGGATTCGACGCAACGAAATATAATAACCCGTTCGCGTACTTCACCCAAATCGTACACCACGCATTCCACCAACTAGATAACCAAGAAAGGCGTCAGAGAGACATTAGGGATGCCATTCTTGTTGACCAAGGTAAGAATCCTAGCTTCAATTATGCCGACAGAATGAGTGGTTCATGTGATATGTTTGACGACCTAGGCGACAATGACTATATGGAAATCCACGACAGAGATATTAACATTGACAATGATATAGAAGAAATAGTTGAAGAAATAAACATGTTGCAAGTAAAATTGGACGTTGCGGACGATTCCGTCACAGACTCCCCGGATATAAAGATAGAAGATTGATTACATCTACCTAGAAGCAGCACGGAAGCTGCGACCCCTCGGAGCGGATGCGTAGCAGAGCGAACAGAGGCACAGTGTGATAGATGAATGCTGTTGACTTGTGAAACGAGACATGATTTATAATCCTAAGAAGCAATCGAGAATTAGCAAATAAAAACGTGAAAGTCATAAAGCTGAAAGTTAAACCAAGCCATTATCAATTCCTCAACCGTTCTGCGATTGAGGCGAATATTGCTTGGAATCAACTTAATCACATTTATAACCAACACGTAAAAGAGCAGAAGTATCTGTCGCATTTTGATTTGAATAGAATCTGCACTGGATGGGCTAAAGATCACTTCAAAGACACCATGCAGATGACTCTAAGTTGTTTGGCAAAGGAAATTGTAACAAAAAGCAAACAATTCAAGAAGCGATTAAGAGATAGAAAGAATTTTGGTTCGCATAAAGCTCTTGGATGGATACCGTTCACAGCAGATTGCCTTAGAAAGAATGGTGATAGGGGATTGAAATTTAAAGGCCATTCTATTAGAGTTTTCGAATCTTCCAAACTTTCAGAATTTAAAAGTCATAAAGATTGGAAAGACTCTTGCTTCACCCAAGATTCGCTAGGCCACTGGTATTTGTGTTTAGTTGAGAT
>JAEHJW020008376.1_pt2 | contig 59991 bp, 54 predicted proteins | sample 9271431 | NCBI WGS metagenome assembly JAEHJW02 | reverse complement strand
GATGATATGGATTAATAAATTAAAACACTTCTGATCTTCAAATTAAATGGCCAATCAAACAATTAAAATTTTATTACTTTGTAATATGTATGAAGAATATAAAGAACTTAAACAAATCAAAGAATTAGAAATTTTTGTTCCTAAACCTCCATCATGTAAATTACAAGTAACTAAAATTGTTCAATCTCATACCAACAATTTAGCAGAAAAAATTTACGATATTAATCCAGATTTAATAATTCAATATGGATTAGGAGCTGGCCTTTTATGGGATTCTTCTGAACTAACTATTCAGGATAGCACATATACTGTTATTAATGATAATCATACATATGATGAATTATTTTTTACCGCTAAATATATGTATGAAACATTTTTTGATATATTAAAAAAAGAAATTGAACAAATAGATTTAAAAAAATCATTTCCTACCAAGTTAAAAATAGCTACAACAAAAGAAGATTTAGACTATGTTAAAAATAGATGCTTTAATGAAGCATTTGGATTTGATACAGAAACAAATTTTTTAAATCCCTTTGTAAAAGATCCTGAACCGCAATTAGTATGTTTTTCAATTGCATGGTTATCTGATGAAGAAGAAGGTTGGTGTATTCCCACAAACGATGCCTTAATAGCTTCGGGAAAGTGTGAATTTACAAAAGAAGAGGCATTAAAATATGCAGAAGAAATATTTTTTGAGTCTCCTTCTGGCTGCTATATCCATAATGCGGCATATGATTTACTAGTATTGTGGGAATTATTTGGAGGGAAACAACCCAAAAAATTTATGGCTGATACTATGTTATTATTATATTTATATCATAATGCTAGTAAATCTGCTGCCCTAAAAGAAAACACAGAATTAATACAACTACCTGCATATAAAGATCCGATTAAAGATTGGATATCTAATCAACCCAAAGTAAAAGGTAAAAAATTGGGATTTGAAGATGTTCCATTATCTATTATTGGTCCATATGCTGCAATGGATGCAATAGCTGTAGTAAGATTAGTTAATTTTTTAAAGCAAAATTTAGACAAGACTTTATGGAAATTTTATTTTAAAATTCCACATCAAGTATTATTAGTATCAAATGAACTATGTTGGGAAGGTTATACTCTTTCAAAAGAAAGATATTATTATTCACAATTTTCTATTGAAAAAGAAATCAAGACTGCGTATAATGATGTGATAGCATCAATAGATAAGCATATAACTAATAAAGAAGAATTTAATTTAAATTCTCCTTTACAGTTAAGAGAAATCCTATTTAAAAAGTTAAAACTTCCAGTATTTAATAAAACAGATAAGGGAGTTCCAGCTACTTCTCAAAAGGCATTAGATGATTTAATTCTATTTCATCCGGTGATTTTTAAACTATCAAAATTTAGAAAACTGATAAAACTATACGGAACTTATATTAAAGGATATAGTGAAGGCGTATTAAATACTGGATCTAGAGTTTATAAAAAAACCGATAGCTGGATAATAAATGGGCAGTATAAACAAATCAATAGAACGGCACGATTGGCTAGTAGTAATCTTACTGGCCATAACGGTAAAGAAAAAAAAGGTGGAAATGTTCTAACATTACCTGCTCAAGGTTCTATGATAAAACATTATTTTATTCCAACTCCAATAGCTGAATTAGAAAATAAATTATATTCAAAAATCATAGAAAACCTGTCTGAAGAAGATAAGCAGAAATTTATTGAAGCAAAAAATAAAGATTTGTCTGAGAAATCATTAAGACATAAGAATGTCTAATCATTATGGTAAAGTATAAATGTCATATAATAATCTAATTAAAATACAAGAAAAACATCCAGATTTTCCTGAAGTTACTTATAGTGGGTATGTTTCAGATATAAAATATTATGGAAGTCTTCCTAGTATATTATATAATACTGATAACTGTATTAAATGCTCAATAGAAGTTAATAGAGCATTGGAAAATTATTATTCTAACTTTGAATTGAAAGTATTTGGAGAAGAATCAACAAATAAATTTTGGAGATATAAAAAACAATTAAATTCGCATTATAATCCCATAATCTATAGACATACTTTACAGACAGAAATCCAATCATTTAACCCGAATTTAAGAACTCAATATTCAACTTATAATAAATTATTGTTATTATCAGATCTTAAAGATTCCGGTAATGACTGTGGAATACAAGCTCATATAACCTATACTGAAGGAAGAATTCAAACTCCAAACAATACTTTTGTAGGAACATATCCGGGGAATTTATATGGGCAACTAAGTGAAGTTGTTGGAACTTCTCTCTTATATTCTGGAAGTCTTTCTGTTGACGATATGATTGAATCAATTTTAAAAGAATTTGCAGCAATAATCGATACCAAAATGCTACCAAAATTTAATTTAACTAGTATTTCATTATATAATGAAATCTATAAATACCTATTATTTACTTATACTGGAAAATAACTAATTTTACTATATAACGTATATCACTCCGAATTAATTAATGGAGTGATAAAAATGTCTAAAAATTCAGATTGGTCGGATCAAGAAGATAATTTATTAATACAATATTATCCATTAGAATCAAAACAGTTTTTATGTAATTTATTTCCGGCCAGATCTTGGAATGGAATTAAGCAACATGCATATGGAAAATTAAAATTAAAAAAAGAAATAACTGGAAGAACTGTAAACGGAAATTTATCTCCATTATTAGAAGAAACTACAGAAGCATATTATTGGATGGGATTTTTATTAGCGGATGGTTCATTTGATAAAAATGGAAGAATTGCTTTAACCGTCTCAGAAAAAGATATTGAGCAATTAAAAAAATTCGGAAATTTTATAAATACATCGAAAATTATTTCTAGTACTAGAACAACAAATTATATGCAAAATGCAGTGATTCATAAAATTTCATGTTATTCAAAATATTACGGAACAAAACTAATTCAAAAATTTAATTTAAAATTAAACAAGACCGAAAATCCTCCGGAATTTCAAAATATATTAAACAATACTTCCGCAGAAAATTTTATGTCTTTAATCATAGGATTTATTGACGGCGATGGATCCATTACTTTTATGAATAAGGGAAAAAATACTTCAATTAACATTGAAATTCATTCATCTTGGTTAAAAAATTTAGAAATAATTGAAAATTTTATATATTCATATTTTAATGAAAGCAACCCTGACACAGCAAAAATTAATGCGAATGGGTATGCTAAATTATCAATTACTAGAACATCAATAAATAAAAAATTAAAATTAAAAAGTAAACAAGTACCGGCTATGGATAGAAAATGGAGCAGAATCAAATTATAAATCAATTAGATAAATTAAATTTTAATTCTTTGGATATTCTTGGAATAGATTGGAGAACCGTAGTAGAAAATAATTCAGAATTAAAGCAAGACTATATGGCACTATTAAAAGAAAAGTCTTACTGGCACATAGTAAATCTCGATTTTTCGCAACTCGAATTGTATGTTTTAGCATCAATATCTGGTGATAAAAATATGATTCAAACTGTAAATTCTGGATTAGATTTACATTCTGAAAATACTAAAAACATATACAATATCGATTATTCTTTTTATGAAAAAGAAGTCAAAAAATTTCCTGAGAAAAGTCCAGAATGGAATGAAATACATGCGATCTTAACTGACTTTAAAACTAAACGAAAATCTATTAAAGCATTAAGTTTCTCATTGACATATGGAGCTGGTGCAGATAAAATTAGCATGGATCAAAAAATTTCTATTGATGAAGCTAATAAATTAATCAATGATTTTTATACCCTATATCCAAATGTCAAAATTTGGCAGGATAGAACTTTTTTATCCGCAGTTCAACATGGATATATTGAAACTCCTTTTGGAAGACGCAGAGCTACTCCAAAAGTATATAAAAGATTTGATGCATATAAAGCGTTTTCATTAGGAAGAAAATTAGAAGAATCTAAATTAAAAAAAGCAGGGGAATATTGGTCTTTACGAGAAGAATTAAAACTATGTAAAAATACTCCTATTCAATCTGTTGCAAGTGACATGTGTTCTTTAGCTGCATGTAAAATTAAACAATATTTTAAATCTGGAGTTAGAGCTGGATTACTATTTTGGGTTCATGATGCTATAACTTTTTACGTTCATAAAGATGATGAAATTAAAGTCATTGAACGAGTTAGAGAAATTATGGAAAATGAAGTTAAATATCCTAATGATCCTGTAAATTATAGAACTTCAATTGATATCGGTTTTAATTATGAATGGACTTCAGAAATAAAGCGCGAAGATTGGATGGCTGGAAATAAACAAGTTTTAATTGATAAAGCATTAAATGATGCATTAGAAAAAGATCTAAATAAAAAATTTAAACTTGTAGTTAAATCAAGTTCATTAACTATGGATTCAAAATATCTTAAACATATTAAAGAAATGAAAGAAGATTATTTTGAACATCTTGTTAAAAAACAAGGAATTGAAGGAGTATATACCCCAACACAATTAATGGCTTATTTAAATAATATGTCAGAAGAAGAATATATTGAATCGGTAGGATTTGATGAAGAAGATTTAGAGGATTAAAATGAATATAAGTTTACATGAACAAGTGGATTTTTATAAAAGAAAATACCATGAGACTGTTCTTTATACTCCAATATTTCCTATGAAATATACTAAAGTTAAAGCAATATTAAGTAAACAATATTATAAAATTTTACATTTACCAACTGGAACCTATTTATATGAAATATCTTCAAATTATGTTAAATCCAAAGCATTAAAATTAAAAAATAGTGGGACTCATAAAGGTATTTTAGTAGAAAGTAGTTATGCTAATACTAACAGACACTATGCTAAATTTAATCGATTAGCTATTGTAACAAGTAAGGATAATTTTGGAAATCAGCTACAATTATCTACTAATTGTAAATTTTATAATCAAGAATATAAACCCGAATTTTTATTGCCCGGAATTTCAAGTAAAGAATTTGAATTAATACCGATTTCAACAAAAAAAGCAATGGAAATTCTGGGATTTAATTATAATTTTTTTATTAATATAGTTAATAATTACGAATATTTAACCAATGCAAACATTTAAAATTACAATTTCTAAAGGTAATACTAAACTAGGAGATATTCCTAGTTTTTCTTTATCCTCATTAACTACATGTCCAGGAAAAAGTCAATGGTGTTCAAAAAATTGCTATGCATTTAAATTAGAACATCAATATCCAAATGTAAATAAATCATATTATAATAATTATCAAGCTACTTTTGAGCCGTCTTTTGTAGATTCAATGGATAAAGAAATCAAAAATTTAATTAAAAAAGGAAAAAAAGTATTTAGGATACACATTGGTGGCGACTACTATTCAACTGAATATATTGAAAAATGGCATAAAATTATATTCAATAACCCACAAATGAAATTTTATTCGTATACACGAAGTTGGATTAATGATGAACTTTTAACTTCTTTAGAGCAATTAAAACAATTACCGAATATTACATTATTTGCATCCATCGATAATAGTATGACTAAAAAACCTCCAGTTAATTGGAGAGTTGCAATGGCTGGTGATACTAATAATTTTAATATTCCAAAAACAGTTTTTTGTCTAGAACAAAATAATAAAGTAACTTCTTGTTCTAAATGTAAACTATGTTTTAATAATAACAGTAACGTTAATATTTATTTTGAGACACACTAATTATGATACAACATAATGAAGAAAATTATATAAAACATTATAACTTAGAAAAACGATTAATTTTGGGAAGATTAAATAATGATCTTTCAGAAGAAGAGGAGGATCGAATTCTAGATGAAATGGAGCTTCTTTGGTATGGGTTAACAAATAGGCAAAGAAAATTCTGTAATGAGAGGGCAGATATGTGGCATAAATCGAAAATGTCAGTGCAGGATTTTAATATTATCTATAACATAGAGTAAGAAATAACTCAAAAGGAACAATATGAAAATTTGGAAAAATTTTTTGGAGAGAAATTTAGTAAGATTAAAATTTAAAAAACCTTCTGAATTAGGAATAGCAAAAGAAAAATTAAAGGCCCAGATAAAATATCTTTTAATAGAAGAATATTTTAATTGGTATAATTATTCTGGAAATATGGAAGATATTAATGGATTGATAATACATTGTAAAATACGAGCGTATATTGACAATGCAGATCCTTCAATTAAAGATAGTCCGTTTAATATAAAAATAGGAATTTTTATGGAGGACAGTATGACCCCAAAATATTTTGTAAGACCTGAGGGTTCTAAAGGATCGGTTATTCCAAATATAGATATAGATAATGAATTAAAGGAAGCTATTGAACTCAATATGCTTAAAAGTAAATTGTTTTGGACATTACCTGAAAAAGAAAGAAAGCTAATTATTGAATATAATAAAGCTAGTTGGAGAGGAGAAACCGCATAATGAATTCAATTGAAACCTATATTTCTCAAGTAGAAAAAACCGCTAAGAAGATAACTAAAAATATTTACAATTCCATGATTCCAGAATCGGATTTATATGAAGAATTATATTCTATTGGATTACTTACTTTAGTAACCTCATATAATACATTTAATCCTGAGAAAGGATCTCAATTCAGTTCTTATTTATATTGTAGATTAAATGGAGATATGATAGACTATCTAAGATCCATAGATGATGTATCACAGAAAGATCGAAAAATTTTAAAATATATTAATAATGAAACTAAAAAACTGGAAGAAAAAGACTTAATTGAAATTACTTCTAAAGAATTTAAAACTTCCAAAGAGCATATTTTAAAATTATTAAATAATCCGTCCAATGAAATTTCGTCTATTCAAAATACAGATAATTATATTAACGAACAAACTGTAACTGAAAATAAACATCTTTTATCAAAACTATTTAAAAATACTAAACTCTCAAATAGAGAAAAACATATATTGTATCAGTATTATTTTGAATATACTACTATTCCAGAAATAGCTAAAACTTATAATCTGTCTAAACTACGAATTTATCAAATCCAACAAAAGGCTTTAGCTAAATTAAAAACTACATACAATGAGTTAACTATGAAAATTACTCCTGAAGAACGGAAAGAGCATAAAGCGTTTTTAAAAAATGAAAAGAAAAAGGATTCCGAAAGCCGCAAAAAGCGAAATCAGAATCCTAAAAAATCTGTAAAAAGAGAAACGAAACCAGTATTAAATTAATCCTAGGGCGTCAAAAAATAAAGTTTTTGCATTTAAATCAACAGGTTCATTACCAGTTTTATAAAATATAACTGGGGTATTACCTGAAATTCCAAAACCAAAATTGCCGCTGCTTAATGCAAATTTAGAAAATTCTTGTAATGAGCTTTTTGTGCCTTTATCGTATTGACTCAAGAAATTTTGAATTTCTTCTGGAGTCATTTGAGTAGTTTGCTGCCTTAATAATCTAATCAAGTTCTGTAAAATTTCTCCCCATTGAGCACCTTCTTCTAAACTAATATCATTAGATGCATACAAAGAAACTATGGGAGAATACTGAGTCTTTTGTTTTAAATTAGATAAAATACTTTCTACATATGCTGAAGATGAGTCAGAATAATCTGACTCAGGATATTCCTTGTCAAAAATAGCTAGAGGATCTTCAATAGATGAATCAGAAATTTCTAATTCTTCTACTGGAGATTCTCTATCTACTAATTCCCTATGTTCTTCAGATTCCCCAGCTTCATTATCATTATCTAGATCTTCTCCAACTAATTCTTCGGTTTCTTCCATAGTAAAACCATAGTTATTTAATTGTTCTAAAGTTAATGTAGCAGAAATAGAGCCGTCTTCTTCAGAGACATTTTTAAATGCAGGAACAGAAGTTAAAAATTTATTTAATATATCTACTTCTTCTGTATTATGACTTTTAGAAGATAAAACAAAATCTGCATCTACTGGATCTGAAACAGTAGTATCTCCTCTCCTAACTAATAAGAGAGTCTCTTCTGGAGACATATCTAAGGTAAAACTAAAAGTTTCATATGGATCAAAGTTATGGTCATTATGTAACATGAAAAATTCTTTCTAAGTTATTACTTAATTCATTTATCCTGAATAAGAAGTATTAAAGGTATTTGAAGCTTTTTTAGGAACATTCGGTGATTCAGGATTTTGTTGCGAATTATAACCTATTGTAGTTTCTTGTGTAGAAGGCTCCCCAGAATTTTGGACTCCTAATCCTTGTTGAATTGGAGGACGAAGTGGGAAAGTTTGGGTTTGACCTGGAGTAACTGAAACTTTAGCAGGTGCTGGTTCTTGACCAGTATTTATATTTTGAGTATTGGTTTCAGTGTTAGATTGTCCAGGCTGTACCAATGCTTGAGGCAGATTTGGAGAACCACTAGTACTAGTGTTTTGAGGAATATTTTCAGTATTTTGTGTAGTTTGTGCTGGAGTTCCAGATGTAGCTGAAGCACTGGCCGCTTGTTGAATTGTATTTGTTAAAGCATTGCCAGTATTAGGAGCATTTTGTGGAGTTTGACCTTGTACAGTTTGATCCATTTGTTGAACTGCAGTTTTAATTTCATCCCCAGTTTCGGTTTGTACTTGATTTAAAGCCTGCTGTGCTTTCGTAAACATGGAATTAATCGAATTTTGTATGCCAGAAACTTCATCTTGAGAAATAAATGCATATTTTTTTAATCCAGTATTTGTAGTAGTTATAAATTGTTGAATTTGATTTAAAATATTTTGTAATGCACTTTTCTTATTTGTTTCATCGGTTCTATTAAATTGAATTTGAGTTATTTTTCCAGCTTTAGACGCAGCTAATCGTGCTTCATGATTAACAGGAATATTTTCTACTGTTTTACCTTCATCTTGTTCTTTCGCAATAATGGCATTTAGAACTTGCATATGCCCAGGTCTAGTAACATCTAAATCTGGAAAAGCAAAATATTTTGAGGTATTTGTTTTTGCATCGGTTACTCTAATTAAAGGAGAATTTCGTAAGATAGAAGATTTAGTCCCTAAAAAATCTTGCGCAGCTGTAATTGGATTATTAGTATTTCCAGCAGCAGCTTGAAAATTCCCAGAATTTGGGTTAATTACAGATTGTGCAGAAGACCTGATTTTATTTCCTATAGCACTTCCAACATTTTGCCCCAAATTAGCTAATAAAGAATTACCAAAATATTTGCCAGCTCTATTAAAATATCCATCAGCTTCTTGAATAGTAACTGAATCATATGAATCAGAGTCTACTAAATCTACGCATATAGTAGCAGCTTCTGTCAAAGATAAGTTAGTATTAGATACTAAATATTCTAATAAAGATACTTTCTGAGGTATCTGAGCATATAATTGCTTAGGAGACATCCCTAATTCAATTAAAGATTCAGTTAAAGCTTCATTTATACGTTTATTTTCCATTTAAAAATTCCATTTCTTTGTTAAGATAGTTAGGGCATGATAAATTAAAACACTACTCATTAAATACCATAAATATCTTCCAATATTAGTTTTTAATGAAACAATAAATTTATCTGTGGGACCATATTCAGTGCCATCTTCCTTTAATCCGCTTTCTTTAAATAACATGGCAAATTTTTTATCTGTTTCTGTTTTCTGTTCTTCAAATAATTCCAATAAAGAAGCCTTAAGATCATCTTTATAATAAGAATCACTAAATTCTTCCAATACTTTTAGTGCATTATTTTGAGACTGAATAATATTATTTGTAGCTTTTATTAAATCGGCTATTAAATTTTTTAATTCGTCCAAAGACTGCTGTTTCTGCAAATCTCCTTCTAACAATGAAGATACACTTTTGGCATAATCGCTATTAGCGTTTAATACTAAAGATAACGCATGAAGCAATGCCTCATCAGATTTTCTTTCTCGTTGAATAAACTGATTATTATCTAATGACATAAATACCTAAATTATTAGTGATATAGATTTGCTGTGTATATATGTAAAACTTTTTTTAAATGACTTAATTCATTTTCAAAAGTTTTTATTGATTCTAATAAAGAATTAGAAGTTTCAGAGGATTCTTGCTTAGAAACTAATGCTAAAGTCTCTTTTATACTTGTATTAATTTGAATATGTTCAGTATTAGTAGACATTTGATATCTTATATTTAATTTGTGATTTTATCTAAACCTGCTGTTCCAGTAGTTGCAGCAACATATCCAGAACCAGAACCAGAAGAACTATTTAACGTATTTAAAATTGGAACAGCCAAATCATTCATAAATGTCATATATTCAGCTACAGTATTAAAATTTACCGTTCCGCCACTATATTTTAAAGTAATTACTCCAGACATAACTAAAGTAGAACTATTATATTGTAATGCGGCAGAACCATTAGAATCTGAAGAAGTAATAGATATAGAAGTTAGCTTAGTAGTTGTTGACATATTAAATCCTATCTAAAATTAATTCAATTTTTACTAAATTATTTAGTATCTTGATATAATCTAACTTTTAATGCATATCTCAATGGAATTCCTAGACGATGTAATTCTTTTGAAATATGATAGATTTCAAATTTTTGATGCAGTTGTAAATCTTCTACTACATCTCCCAATATAGGAACTCGATTTAATTTAGATTCTAAGTCAGATATATTAAACCAAATAATTCCTTCTCTTTCAGCAGTTTGATCTGCGCCGACTTCATCCATTCCGTGTTTGGTGCTTTCATCTACTTTAAAAAAACTATAAAGTTGTATAGGAACATCAAAATTTTTAGAGCTTAAAGAATCTCTAAAAATAGCATCGAAATTTGCCTGATCTAATTGTAACATATAATAATTAGTAGCAATTCCATATAATTGAAATTGCTCTTGATCTATATGATTAAAAAACATTACATCTCGTAATGCTGCTGGAGTCTTATCGAAATAGTTAAAATTAGTGCTTCTGTACATAAACTTAATTAAAAAATTCTATTCAATAATAGAACTTTCATTAATTTTACTTAGCCACGAATTGATACAACTACTTAAATAATTTAATGCTGGTCTATAAAAATCTCCATATTCTAAACTAAATACATAAGGAGAAATATAAATCATTTCATCGTCTTCTTTATATTGAACAGTTAAATCTAAAGAAGACATAAAATCTTCTCTAATTGCTTCTGCATATTGTTGTCTAATTTTAGAAGAAAATGGAACATTGTTTTCAGCCATATATGTTTCAGCTTCACCATAAAAATTAGCACTTGTTAGTAATTCTGGAATTTCTTTTTTTACTCTTTGTAAAATATATGTTGCTATATTTTTAGTTGCTGATGCGCCCAAAATTTTTACTTCAGAATCATTTGGTCCATAAAACTCTAATACAAGAGATATTCCATCTAAATTATCAAATGTCTCTGAAGTGTATTTTTTATACTGCAAATTAATATTTTGCATAATTTAAGTTATTTACATATTCCATCAAAAGGATCCTCTGTTGGAGGATTTTGTTTTAAATAATTCCAATGTTGTTCTATCAAATTTTTAGCTTCTGAATATGACGCACACCAAAAATAAAAATGGCTGGATAAATTTCCAGCATTATTTAATAAACAATCTGTAGCATAAGTTAAATTATAATATTTTTCAGCTATATATGATTCCATTCCCATAGCTTCAACTTCCATTTTTAGTCTAAAAGAAGCAGAAAAAAAATATTTTAAAAACCAACTAAGTTTATTATTTTTTTGCTGTTTTAAATGTGCATTTTCATGAGCAATTAAATGTTTATAGGATATGCATAACTTAAGTTGATCTATATTAGATGGGTAATAAATATTAGGAGTTATTGTTATCCAAAAATATTTGGGCAACCAAAAAAGCCACCAAGTACGAGCTTTAAGCATTATATACTCCTTTATAACTTAATTATTAAATGATACGATAATATTTAAAATTCCATCTCAAACAAAGGGAGTTATTACAACATCCATATATCATAGATATTTGCATAAACTCCTGCGTTTGCCACAGCTAAAGGATCTGAAGAATATACATATTGTCCATTTACAATAATTTTAACTTGAACATCACCTGTAACACCAGTTAATGATACAGTAAGTGGAGTTGTATTTACAAAATCGTTAGTTCCTCCAGTTGCTATAGATACCGTTGACCAAGTTGATCCACCATCTTTCGAATAATCTACTTCAGCAGAAGATATTGCTTCATTAATACCATTACTAGAAATAATATTTTGTGTAGCAGTAGAAATTGCTATATGCAATGTTCCATTTATTGTTCCAATACCTGTATATATAGCATAAGATTGATAAGTTCCTGAGGTTGATCCATTAATTTCTTGCAAGGCTGCATATGTTGAGATGTCCGGTGGGCTATTTATTGTATCATAAGCATACGTTGGATTAGTTAACTTACCACCAACAGCTAAAGATTCAGTATATGAAGTTGGTCTTGGTGGACCACTACTAGAAGTCGTTAACATACAAATCATAAATGGAATAGACATGATTAAGCAAAGTCCTTTGCAGAAGTAACTAACCAATAACTACCAGTATACACCATAGAAATCATTGAAATTGTGTTAGCGGCAGTATCTACGTTTTGAGTTCCAGAAGCCCATTTCATTACTGTATTAGCTGGCCATGTTATAGTAGATCCTGTTGTACCTTGTATAAATATAACATTAACTGTTTGATAAGCAGTTGGATTAGATGGAGTGTTGAAAGTTATGGTACCACCAGCTGATGGTAAATTAATTATAAATGTATTTCCTTGTGAGCAGTCTATAGTTACAGCATTACTAACAATTGTAGGAGAAGTTCCACCAGCTATTATAGCTTTAGAAACTACTACAGCTCCAGTAAATGATCCACCAACAGCCGTTATATTACCACCAATAGTAAATATACTAGTTGAAGGATTAAAGTATAAACCAGCACTAGTTCCTAATGCTACAGATGTTCCTTGTGAAGTAGCGAATACAGGGTAATAAGCTGCATTATCGGTATTATTAGCTGCTGAAACATTATTAGCTGTTCCTGCTGTTAATGATGATGCAGTTCCTGTTAATCCGGTTCCAGCACCGGAAAAAGAAGATGCTGAGACTGTAGAACTAAATGTCCCGGTAGTAGCAGTTAATGCCTGCATAGTTACTGAAGTATTAAATGTAGCAGTAGTAGAACTTAAACTTAGCCAGGGACTACTAAAAGAGGCACCAAGCCACAAGTTATTTAGTGTATTTTCTCCACCAATAGCACCAAATCCCGCTAATTGTGTCCCATCGGATGCTTTAACAAATGTATAGCCTCGGGACCATCCGCCGCCACCTGTATTAGTGGTTTGTTGTGTAATGCCCCATGCTGGAGCATTGGCAGAAATGGTAATACCACATGTTCCAGGTAAAGATATTGAATTACTAAAGGTTCCTGTAGTAGCAGTTACTCCACCAGGGGTTGAAATTCCACCTGTGCCAAGAATTCTTAATTGTTCAACAGGTTGTCCTGCACCTGTGTTAGAAACTCCGAAAACTAAATCAGACCCTGTATTTGTAATTACAGTGTCATTTGGCATGTTTTTTATAAATGCAGTTTGAGTATTATATAAGGAATTATTTATATTAAAATTATGAAAACTAATAAAAGCTGTTGGTGTAGTTGTAAAAGTTCTAGAGGTTCCGCCAATAGCTAGTCCAGTATATTGTGAAGCTGTAGCATCTCCAATAATTGCTCCACCATAAGCCCAACTAGTCATTCCTTTTTGTGTAGATGTTATATTATTATTTACATCTACAATAAGGGAAGAAAATAACCCAGCTGAAGCTGATAAATTACCACTAAATGCTCCGGTGACAGCTGATAATGCGCCAGACATAGACACATTACCAGTTCCATATATAGCAAGAGCATTTGATGTAACAGCACTACCAGTATTAGTATAAACCTGTAATTGTAATTGATCAGATCCCGCAGTAGTGCTTTTAAGATGGGTCCACTGATAGGCATATCCTGTTGAATCATAGATAGCACCGTCATAAGTTCTTCTATTAAATCCTATGGAACCAGAATTAATAGATGTTTTATCTGCACCTGTTCCCATTTCAACAGGACCATATAGGGCGGAAGATGCATTAATAACTGTTAAAGTAGAAGAGAATGTTCCTGTGGTAGCAGTTAATGCTCCCATAGAAACTGAAGATGGAAATGTGGCAACTCCATTAGGATCGAAAGTAATTGAACCTGTTCCTGGTGTATTTCCGGAAGAAAATCTTAAAACATTTCCACTCGGACTATCAATCCAGAACCAAGAGTTAGTTGATCCAGATAATTTGATACTAGGATTCTGACCTGCTGTATCATTTATTGTTAGATTAGGGCTGCCTGTGGAAATAGATAAATTACCCATAGAGACAGGACCACCATTAAAGGAAGATGACCCATCCCAAAGTAAATTTAAATGATCTGTAAGTACTCCAGCCACTCTTCTCTGTAATTTCATCCCCACACTAATAGAGTCTGCCCAATATGCTTTTATTGCAGAAGATGATGTATTAGCCCATCCAGGTATTGTAATTAAAAAGTTACCAGCAGTAGATAGATCACTACTAAATGTTCCTGTGGTAGCGGTTAATGCTCCCATGGAGACGGGGGTATTGAAAGTAGCATTACCATTTGTTAATGTTATTCTTCCCCATTCTACAGTATTAGCATTATTGGTCCACTGTAATACTGATGCTGTATCAGTAGTATCTGCTTGTAATCTAATTGCTATATTTCCATTAGTATTTTGTCCAATAAATCCAGAGGTATATGGACCTGTTTGAATACCACCATTATTTACAAGGAAAAAATTATCCGAGGATCTAAAAACATAATCATTGCCTGTTAATGTTCCAGTATTACCTGATGTCATACTAGTTGTAATTCTAAAATTATTAGCAGTATCTATACCCATACCAAAGACATAATTTCCGTTTCTTGTAAATGATAAGTATGAATAGTTGTTTGTGTCTGCTGGCATTGTTACAGACAATGCCCCATAGGGATCTGGAGAAGCACCAGCAGCGGCTACATTAAATCCTGCGGTAGCCGATGATATGCCACTAAATGTTCCTGTGGCAGCGGTTAAACCAGCATTGAAGGTTACATTCTTATTAAAATCGTAACTATAAAGTCTATTTTCTGAAGTTTGAGGGTAAGTGGTAATAACTTTTAATTGATATATTTGAACTAGATTTGTATTTGTATGATCTCTTGTGATTGTTATTCTAAAATAAGTATTAGATCCAGTGCTTAATCCATAAGTAGATAATATTGTATATCCAGGCCAAGTATTAAAATTTGTTGATGTAGCAAAAGTTGTCCAAGTAGTATTATCTGGAGATGTTTCAATTAAAATAGAACAGTTATTTCCATTAGTTGAATTTTCAACATAAATGTATTGTGGGTAAAAATATCCTAGATTATTCCATGTCCATCTAATACCATCATGACTTGAATCAATAGCCGCGTTTCCTGACTCATTTTCGCCTAGAAATATGTTATTATCACCAGTTCCAGTTGACCATGTTCCAGTTGCTAAATATTCAACCAAATAAGGAATTTTAAATCTTAGAATATCTTGATTTAGACTTGATATATTTGCATTTACCCAGGGTGGAGTATTAATTCCAGAATATGTTGTTCCGGGTGCAGGTGTATTAGATCCAGATGTAATTAAACCCTTTGCATTTACAGTTACAGTATTATATGTTCCTGCTGTTACGCCAGAATTTGCTAGAGTAGTAGTAATAGCAGTTGTACCAGATCCAGTTACATCTCCAGATAATGTTATTGTTTGATTACCTGTTAGATATGTATTGGTATCTAATGACCACGTATTAGCTGCTGTTTTTCTTAATAATCCAGATGTTCCAGCTAATCCAGCAATAGCTGTTAAATCACCATCTAGAGGCTGATAGGTAGAAGCTGCTGCCGATGTGGTTAGATATGTTGAGTTATCATAGGTTATAGTTGTGCCGGATGCCTTGACAAAACCTGTTCCATTTAACTGTGGTTGAGCACCTATTGTATTATACGATATGGTAATAGCTGCAGAACCATTAAAGGTAGATCCAGATGTGGAACCAGATCCACTATTATTGAATGTTAATGGGTTAGTAGTGTTGGCAGTAATAGTACCAGATGAACCAAGAGCAACTAAAACACCATTAAAAGTTACTGAACTATTGATTAAAGCAGAATTTGGAATTCCAGTAAAATTTGTACCTGTTAATGTTGGAGTAGTAGTATAACTAAATGTTCCACTACCATTATTATATAAAACACCGGCTGTATTAGCTAATGAACCAATTGCAGATAAATTAGTATATGCGGGTTGTAGAGTATTTATTTGTCCCTGTACTTTACCAAATGCACCTAATATAGTATCGGTTGCAGCCAAAGCGGTATTAGTTCCTACAGCATACCCAGTTAATACTGCAGCAGTAACTGAAGAAGAAGTTAATGAAGAAGATATAGAGACATTAGAAGAGCCATCGAAAGATACTGAACCGGTAACAGCACCAGTCAAATTTATTGTTCTAGCTGTAGTTAATGTGGCAGCAGAACCATCAATACTTGTTATACCGGTAAGGGCTTGTGAAGCACTTGTTCTATTTAATAGAATAGCAGTAGTACCTATATATAAAGTACTATTACCTAATATAGTTGATGATATAGTTCCAGAAGTTAAATTACTAACATTCGATGCCCATTGTTTAGTAACTGCATCGGTTAAATTTACTGGATCAGATAAATTAATCAGTGTATTACTATTATTATCTATTCCATTTTTTGCTACAAATCTAGTTGTATTATTAGCCAAGGTTCACTCTCCCCTTAAATAGCTATATATTTAATTGATTAAACATTAATTATAAATTTCATAACTTTATATGTTGTTGACGCATTAATTGGGGTAGTTAATAATTGCAAATTTCCACTAGATATTGCAGCACTAAATGTAGCTAAAGAGCTTCCAGTAGTAATGACACCATATTCAGTAATAAATGTGTTAGTACCATCCTGAATAACTAAAATTTCTTCACATTGATAGGTTGTACCTGAAGTAATGGATACTATATATTTTACAGTTCTTGCAGTAGTAATAGCATTAGAATCTAAAAGTTGATTAGCTGTAGTTGTAGTTGTAGTTAATGTAACACTAGAAATATTTCCATTTGTTGTAGTTATTGTAGGTAAAGATGGGATATCTGCAGCAACTATTGCTCTAAATGCTGGAGTTCCTGAAGAGCCATTTGGGGCAGCATAAAAAGTATTTGCTATTTGTGAACCAAATGTAGTATTTAAATCTGTACCTGAAACTGCAGTATTACCTGAAATTCTTCCATATGAGTCTATAGTAAGTTTTACAAAATTAGACCCTGAAGATTGAGTAACTGTAGCTAATGAAACTGTAACTGCAGATGAACCATTAAAACTAGATAAAGTACCAGATAGTCCTGTACCGAATGTTAATGCATTAGTAGTATTTGCAGTGACAGTAATATTAGTTGAACCATCAAAGGATACTCCGTTTATTGTTCTAGCTGTTTGTAGTGTTGTTGCTGTTGAAGCATTTCCAGATAATGTTGCAGTAATTGTTCCAGCCGAAAAATTGCCAGATGCATCTCTACTAACTATTGTAGATGCTGTATTAACTGAAGTAGCATTACTTGTTACTGTAAATGTAGAAACTCCAGATTGATTAGCTGTAAATGAAGCAGATCCTGTTAATCCTATACCTGATACTGCTAATGTTAAAGTACCATTACCAATAGAATTTTGAACAAATGCAGTTGTAGCTAATAAAGTACTATTATCACCAGTAGTAGGAGTAGGAGCAGTTGGAGATCCCGTAAATGCTGGAGATGCTAATGGTGCTGCTCCGGTTATTTGTGTTACAGTATAATCTCCTGTTTGAGCTGTAATGGCACCAGATCTACCAAAAACTGAAATTACTTCTACCGCTTGTCCATCTAATTTATCCCATACAGTTCCGTCAAAAATAATTGTGTCACCAACTAACCATTGGCTTATACCATCAATAGTAGTTGATCCAGCTACAGATACTTTATAGTACCATCCTTTAGTTCCAGTTCCAGAAACTAATGTAGGAGTATTGGTAGAGGCATTCCATACACCTTGATAAACAACTGCGCCAATTAACGATGATGGGATTTGTGATGAAGTTAATTTACCAGAAGAATCTAAAGTAGCAACACCATTTGCAACTCCTAATAACGAAGTATTAACCTTACTGGTATCTGATGGATGAATATGATCTTGTCTAGCTACCAGAGTTGATGTACCAATTGTAGCAACTCCGTCCATTAATGGAGTTGAACTAGCTAATCCAGTTATTAAATTAAAGGATGTTGCAGATAATGCTCCGGTATAAGGATTAAATAAAAATGTAGAATCAGTTCCTAATACTACTGCAGTTCCCTGAGTAGTAGAAAATATAGGATAATAACTGGCATTTGTTATATTATTTGGAGCCGATACTGCAATAGTTATAGCACTAGATCCATTAAATGAAGTACCAGATAGCCCATTTCCTATAGTTAATGCATTAGTTGTATTGGCTGTTATAGTAATATTAGCAGAACCGTTAAATGAAACGCCATTTATAGTTCGAGCTGTTTGAAGAGTTGTTGCTGTTGATGCATTCCCACCAATAGATAAACTAGCAGCAGTTCCAGTTAATCCCGTTCCAGCTCCTGTAAATACTGTTGCAGTTAAAGAACCTCCAACAGATAAGGTATTTGTTGAAGGGTTAAAAGTAAATGTAGGATCTGTTCCAAGAGTTACGGAAGTTCCCTGGCTTGTGGCAAAAACTGGATAATAAGAAGCATTTGTAGTATTACTAGCTGCTGATACATTACTTGCACTTCCTGTAATACTTATTCCCCAAGTACCTGTGGCATTTGTTCCAGTAGTAGATGGTGCCCCAATAGAATTATATGAGATAGTTATTGCAGAAGATCCATTAAATGAAGTTCCAGATGCAGCACCTGTCCCAGCATTATTAAAGGTTAGAGCATTAGTTGTATTAGCAGTTAAAGTAATATTTGCAGAACCATTAAATGATACTCCATTTATAGTTCTAGCGGTTTGTAATATCGTAGCAGTAGCAGCATTTCCACCAATAGATAAACTGGCTGCAGTTCCAGTTAATCCTGTACCAGCACCTGAAAAAGATATTGCATTAATTGTTCCATTACTTCCAATTCCTCCGGCTACAATTAATGCTCCTGTGAGAGGTGAAACTGATGCAGTAGTATCTGAAATAGTTAAAGCACCAATTCCAGTGTCTCCGGATTTATTAATTGGTATAAAAGGTAAATCTGCTATAACTAATGCACGTAAACTGGCAATCCCTGGAGAGCCATTAGGAGTTGCTATAATTAAATTACCCAATCCAGATGGAGCTGGACCAGGAGAACCAGTTGCCCCGGGATTACCTATTTGTGTTTTAATTACTGCAGATGAACTCATTTAAATTATACCTACCACAATTCTATCCAGGTCATTTTAGAGAATACTGAAGTAGTCCCAACTGCAGTACAAACTAATGAAAGAGTATCTTGATGATTTAATAATCCAGAATAAGCTAAAATATACTGTTTTATATTAAGCGCATTTGAAACTGTAGCTTTTACTTGTGAAGTTGACGTTAAATATCCCGAATTTAAAACAGTTCCCCCAGATACTGCTGTTGCTGAAGTATCTATATTGGCTATACTGATACTAGAATTATATGCAGTGAACGAAGCACCAGTTAATGTGGGATTTAATATCAATTCCCATAGAACTGAATTAGATCCAGTTACAGCCACATCATATTCAGATAACATGATTTGCCCAGTATTTCTAACACTATTTGGACCAGTAGTTTTGGCTTGTAATGAAAGTACGGGTACTCTAGAACCATTAGTAATTGATAAGCCTCCAGCACCATTATTAGCAGAATATGAATGCCCATAATCTAAAGGAGCACCACCATCTGTAGTTACTGAAGAACATATATGTCGTAAAGTTGCTAAATTACTTGCAGTTCCAGTATTTATATTTTCATATCTCACCGGTAGATTTGCGGTTGTCATATAAACAGTTGTAACATTATTAGCATTATCAAAATAATGAGCTGGATAATAAATTCCATTAATATTAAATCCAACTCTAACTCGTCCAACTCCTAACCATTGTAAATCAACTGCAAAAATTTGAGCTTTTAACCAATTTATAGTTATACCTGAAGGATTTAATGTAGAAGCTCCAAAAGTATCTACATTCCAAGAAGATTGAGGAATTACGGTATTTACTGGAGTTCCTGTAACATCCGAACGTAAACAGATATTTACTGTAGTTCCATTTACTTCTAAATATATTCCATTATTAGAATCAAAATAACCTACTCTCCTAATATTATTTGTTATTATAGGTCCACTATCCATAACAAAAGTCATTTCTATAGTTTGACCATGTGCTGGAATATATCTATGATATAATCTACTTTGTCTTATAACTGAAGCTCCACTAGCAGTTCCACCAGTAGATAGCTGTATGGTTGATTCATTAGGTAAAAAAGTAGTTAATCCTGTTCCAGAAGTTAAAGTTTCCCATTGAGAAGTATCATCACCATATTGTTGTTGACTTATAAAAGTAGCTTGAGCCTCATTTGTATTTAATCTACCAAAAGCAGATAAAATATTAGAATCTGAAAAAACGATAGGAAAGGGAGATCCTGGTTGAACAATCATATTATATATTCCTTGTATAAGAGGCTAATGTAACAAAATTACTAGAATAAGTATATACTATTGTACTTTGAGCTACTATAGTAATGCCATCATTAGCATATAATTTTCTAATTTCTGCGGTTATTACTCCAGAGGTATAAGTATAATCAATAGTTTTAAATAACGTAGATACTCCTAAATACCAGGATTCATTTATTATATTAGTTCCAGATCTAGTTGGAATATATGTTATATTCGATATAGTTGGTTCATTGTCTAATAAAAAATCATATTCTGTTGCATAATAAACAGTATCTAAAATTTCTGACGGTCTAAATGGTAAAACTACTCCAATAGTAGACGAAATAGCTAATAAAATTGGATTAGAAAATGAATTTACGGATGTAGGTTCTGTTGTAGTTAATGCTCCTGGTATAGTATCAGAAACAAAATAATATTGTCCTGCAATTAAACCAGATAATCCTGAAACAATTCCAAGACAATACAAATAAAAAGTATTTGCATCTATATAAACTACTAAACCAACTCCAAGAGTAGAAATAGAATTAGCTTCTGCTAATACCCAAGAAGTCCCATTAAAATATACTGCTTGTCCTGTAGTAAATCCATGAGCAGTTTGTGAAATTATAATTTTATCCGATTTAGAAGTATCATTTGGATGAATATGATCTTCTCTAGAAAAATATGTAGAGACGCCAACAGATGGAGTATTATCCATTAATGGAGTTATAGAGGAGGCTTGTCCTAAAACAAATGCAGTTGTTGCTAATTGCGTAGTATTTGTATTAGAAGTAGCAGTTGGTGCGGTGGGAATACCTAAAATAGAAGGACTAGTTTGACGTAAAAATATTCCAGTACCTGAGCCAATATATTCAGCACTCGTTAAATGATAATATTGACCTGAAGTTCCTCCTTGCAAATTAGCTAATGAATTATGATCCATAGCAGCTGTTGGAGTAAATATTGTAGAAAATGCACTATCTATTTGAACCGCAGAGCTTCCACCTTGAGTTACTATTATTCTTCCAACTAGAATATAATGCGAAGATACTAATGGAGGAACACTTGAAGGAGGTTGAGCAGCTTGTGCTTGTCCTAAATTGTAATTTGCATTACCTAATAAAATTATAGCTGAAGTATCTGTTCCCACACCACGATAAATAAAGTTTACAACATATTTTCCGCCCGATGTTGTTTGTAAATTAGTTCCATCATCATAGTTAAGATTATTATATTGAGTAACTGTAGAAAAAGTCCAAACTCCTGCTACATGATATGCTAATTGCATTGTATTTGTAGAAGAATTAAATGCATTTAATACAGTTGGAACTGCCCCAGTCCACACAGTTCCACTAGTAATAGTTACATATCTAATAGAAGCTTCTCCAAGAGTTAATCCTCCCGGTTCTAATCTATATCGTTGAGTTTTTACAATAGATTGATGAGTTTTATTAGGTAATGCATTGCCTAAATCATCCCATTCTAAATAATATAATGTAGTTCCCTGTCTATATACAGTTATAATAGGAATTATTGTAGTTTCATTAATACTAGATACAGTAGTTATTGCTTGAATTATTGGAGAACCACTATTATAGTTAGCAACAATAAAAGTTAAGGCACCATCAGTTAAAGTAAAGGTACTGCCAGGTATATTAAAAGTTTTTAGTTTTCCAACACCATCACTATTAGCATATAATGAATATGTGCCAGGGCCTAGAGTTATAGAGCCATTTCCATTATTTATATAAGTTGGTAAAGTACGAATACCTGCAGAAATATTTGGATTAGGATTCTCAAAAATTACCCACTTGCCAGAACCAGTACTTTCTATACCAATAGACGCATAAGGATAATCTAAGATTCTATCTGAGTTATATTCAATTAAATCAGTTCCATTAGCTAATAATGAAAGTGTTATAGTTTCATTACAATTTCCAGATTCATCTAATAAATAAATTCTTTGACCACTATAAGTTGCTGGTGGTAATTGTATTGTTCTAGATACAGTTAGAGTAGAATATGCAATAGCTTGAGAATTAGTACCGGTAACAGTGTAATTTATATCTAAAACTGTAGTTTTTACAATTAATGCACTATTAAATAGATTCCAATCTGAACTAGATAATGCACCAGTTGTTGTACTTGAAGATAAGCCTAGGGATAATTGTTGACCGGATAAAGAAAGCCCATTAGTTGGAGAGCCTAATGTGATATCCCCGGAATTAGCTCCAGATAAAGTCGAATTTCCTATAACAGTTAAAGTATAGCCATTTTGAATAGTTAATGTTGCGTTAGTAGCTGGAGCAGTAATTGTTACATTATTTATTGTATTAGCAGTAGCACTTCCTAATGAAGGATTGATTAAACTAGGAGAATTTGATAATACTACATTTCCAGATCCTGTAGTATTAATTCCAGTAATAACTCCAACAGAAGACCATTGAGCTATTTGAGCGTTTACTGGACTTCCTAAATATGTTACTGGATTTGTTAATGCATTTTGTTTACTATTAAATAAATTCCAATCTGAACTAGATAATGCACCGGTTGTTGCACTTGAAGATAATCCTAGAGATAATTGAGTTCCAGATAGCGATAGTCCATTAGTGGGAGAGCCTAGTGTAATAGAAGAAATATTAGTTGCTGGTTGCCAAGTTGCTTCTGTTGATGAAATAGCAATTAATATAGATCCAGTATTCGGTGGAGGACTATTTTTTACTGTTACTAAATATGGTTGATTATTATAAATAGATGCTAAATATCCTGCACTAGCTGAAGATACTTCGGCCCATGCAGATCCGGTCCAATAATAAAATAAATTTTGGTCTGTTACATAAACTTTAAATGTAATTGGTAAGGAAAGTTGTGAAGTAGAAAGATATGAAGAAGAAACTTTGGGAATCAATTCTTGATAAGTATTATTTACAACATTACCAAGAACGAAAGTAGATGTATCATATGAAGTTCCAATAGGAATCAATTTATTTACTGAGGATGTTACAACTGTCATAAATTTCTCTAAAATTAATTTATAGGAAAACTAAAATGAAATCGAAAGAATCTCTATCTAAAGCAATTAATGATACAATTTCAATAATATTAAAAGATAAGAAAAAAGAACAATTAGACATTGATTTATTTGTTAATCAATGTATAAAAGAATTCAATAAAATGGACTTACCTTTTTATTCAATAGAGCTTGATAAGACAGATAAAACAAAAATAAATTTAGAAATTCCATTTGCTAAAAAATCCTTTATTAAAATTGAACAATATAAATTTGGCGATTCGCATAAATGTGCTTTTTTATATGTAAATAATAATCCGGTTAGAAAAATAAAATTTGAGCAACTTTCACCAGAATATACTGCAAAAGTTGCTCATGGATTACTTGATTATTTAAAACGATATACAATTCTCAAAAATAAATTTAATTCAGATTAAATTATAATTCTGTTAAAGCTACTGTAAACTGTGCTGCATAAAGAGTAGAACCAGAAAAGCCTGCAACATCAATCCAAATTGGTGTACCTAAAGCTAATCCAGAAATTACTCCTACTATAGTAGTTGGTGTATAATTAGCGTTATCTGACCAAGTTACATTACTAGTAAATGAAGTTCCTGTAACAGCAGCATATGCTGCTGGTGCTGTTCCTGTACCATAATAACCCTCAAAAACAGCTGCTCCTGATGCAGGAGTAGTTACATAAGAAGAAAAAGTAATAATACATAAAATTATTCCAGATTTAGATGGAGTTACAGCTGCTGCTAAACCAGCCATTTGAGCAGTACCACCAGTAACATTAAAAACAGTTCCAGTATATCCTGTAGTTATTGAATGATTACCAATAGGTAAATTAGTTAATGATGCTCCAGATCCAATAAAAGAAGTCGCAGTTAAATTTCCTGAAAATATTCCTGAGCCACCACTATGTAAATCTCCACCAAATCCTATGCCACCCATTACCGTTAAAGCACCAGATGTAGTAGATACAGAGGCAGTTGATGAATTTATTGAAGTTGACCCAGATACAATTAAATATTGAGTGGCTATATTACATGTAAGCGGAGTTATTCCACTTCTAGAAATAGAAAAGGCAGTTGATCCATTGGATAACGCGTCATTTCCTGTTCCTATATTAAAAGAACCTGCAAAAGTATCTATAATCCAAACTTTATTATCTAGAGATTGAGCAGAATTTATAAAATATAAAGCACTAATGGAATTAAATCCACCAACTCCAATTTGTGAAGTCGTTATTGCAGGATTTGTTATAGAGGAAGAAAATAAATTTCCTGTAAATGTTCCAGTTGTGGCACTAATGCTTCCACCAGAAACATTAGTAGCTGTTGTAGCACTAGTAGCTGTAGCTGCATTTCCACCAATAGATAAACTAGCTGCAGTTCCAGTTAATCCTGTTCCAGCGCCTGTAAAAGATGTTGCGGTTAAAATTCCAGTAGAGGGATTAAATGTAAATGTTGAGTCTGTTCCAAGAGCAACTGAAGTTCCTTGAGCAGTAGCAAAAACTGGGAAATAACTAGCATTAGTAGTATTATTGGCAGCAGATACATTAGTAGCTGTTGTAGCACTAGTAGCTGTAGCTGCATTTCCACCAATAGATAAACTGGTTGCTGTTCCGGTTAATCCTGTTCCAGCACCTGTAAAAGATGTTGCTGTTAATGCACTATTAATTGTAACACCTGAGATAGTAGTTCCAGTTCTAGTCAACGTTATAGCTGCATTAGCTCCGGTATAGGCATCATTAACTGCGTATAATCCAAAAGTACCTGTAGTTACTGGTGAAAAAAATTGCCATATTTTATCATCTGTGCCTGCATGAGGATCTACAAAAGTTATGGTATTGGGAGCATTTGGAGAACTTGGAGTATAAGATCCTGTAGCTGCTATAGATATTTGTGGAACAGTAAATGTTGGAATAGTAGTAGTATTAAAAGTACTTAATCCATTAAATGTATTAGTTACAGAAAAAATATTACTAGCTGAAGTTTGATGGGCTACATCAGATAATCCAATATTAGTAACTCCATCTACTGATACTGAAAGAGCCCATGAACTAGTACCACTATTATATGAACAAGCTAAATGAGGATTATTAGAATATCCCGGAGTATTATTAGTTTGAAATACTAAATATCTAGTGCTATGAGAAACATCTGAAGGATCTCCGATTACAAAATCCTGATTTGCAGTTGTTGTCCATCTAAATTGACTTAAAACTAATTCTCCAGCCATTTTATTTAATCCCTTTTATCTAAACTTAATTACTTTTATTATGAAATATAAGGTGTATATGGAATTTCAATTTCTGAAATTAATGTAGCGTTATTAAATAGGGTTGATAACGTTTCAGTAGCTTGCAATAAAATTTTTAATCTATTATATTTATTACAGGAAATCAAATAAGTATATAAATATTGGCCTTCTTGTGTACCAGAAGCAGAAAGATTAGTACCGGGAATTACAAAATTGAAAGTATATCCGTTATTATATGTAGGAGCTTGAGAAAAAGTTAATAATACTTTTATATCCTTATTTTCTAAATACTGATCATAATATTGTTCTACATTTGGAGTAGATAATCCAGTTAAATTATACATATTATGGAATATAGTATTTGAATTAACTAAAGTATAATTCTTATAAAAAATATCTGTAATAATATTTAAAGAGGCATTCCCCATATTTGAAGATACTATAGGATTAATATCTTTATATTTTAATGAAGATTGTCCCATACTAGATGAAGTAGAAGGTAATACATAACTAATTGGAATAGTAATTAAATTTCCACAAGATAAAACAGTATTTATTTCATGAACAAAACTAATATCTTCTTGCCTGGACCCAAAAACATTGGGTAAAAAACTTCTTGGAGTTTGACCAATAGGAATGAAATCACCATTATTATATACAAAAGATATTTTAATATACCCTAAATCAGTTCCTACAATTCCTGTATATGAATTTAACACTCCAGTATTTATTAAAGAAAAAGTTAATAATCCTTCTACATAAGAATAAGCTAAGTCTGAAGATGAGGCTAATGATTTAGATCCATTTAAAACAAAATTTAAAGACGTTAAGGAATTTTGAGATGAAATCCATGTAGTCCAAGAAGAATTCCAATAGCGATAGATTTGATTTGATGTTGTAATAAAAATACCTAACTGTGGAGTTTCAATACATGAAATTCCGTTAAAATTTCTACTTTCAATATTTATAGTAGAACCTATATCTGCATATTGAGTTATTCTTAACGAGCGTGTTTGAGATTGAGAACTGATTAAATGCGGTAATGAATCAAATTTAAATAATTGTATTGGATAATTTCCAGTATTTGAATCTACTGCTACTGCAACTAATTTACTAAAATAGTCTGAAAAAGTTTTGCCGGTTTCAAAAGAGATTGATTTTTTTACATCTACAATAACTGGTAAATGAGTTAAAGGAAATACATAAGAAACATCTGAAATACTTGCAGCAGTATGTGCATAATTATCTACAACAAACCAACCATTAACTGTTGTAGAAGAGAGAGTTGGTTGTGGAATAGTTTCTATGTATTGAATATATCCGGTATTGTTATTATTCGTATAATTATATCCTGTAGAGGATAAATATTTTAATAAGTATCTATATGAAGCTACAGGTAATCCAGTATTAAGATCTATATTAGTATTTCTAGTATATACTAACATTTGAATACCATTACCTAAAGGATAGTTAGAAATATTTAAAATATATACAGGTTCATAATTTCCTGGAATATAATCATATAAATTCCCATCTGCTTCAGGAACAGTTGGAATTGGAGCAGGATATGTATTTCCAGGCGTAATACTTTGTCTAAATAAAAATTGTCTATCATAATATGCTAATGTAGGAGGATTCGCATTAGGATTGGCTGCAGAAATAAGAGTTACAATAGATTCAGAATCAGTAAAAGATTGCCAAGTAAGATCAGTTCCTATATTAAATGATTTTATACCTTCTCTTAACGTTCCAATATATATAATTGGATTTCCATAAAGATTATTTAAAGAAGGATATGCTTGAATTGCTACTGAGGTAATTTCTGAAGGATACAATAATCCATCTTGAGGTAAAGGAATTATAGTATTTCCTGCATTTAATGAATATGCGACTCCAGTATTACATCTATACGCAATACATTTTATTTTTGTTTGAGTAACATCCAAAACATAATCACAAATTTCATATAAATCTCTATCTACTGAAGCTTTAGTTTTAATCAAAGAAGAATTTAAAGTATGCGATGCCCCAGATAGTCCAGAATATGAAACATTGGGTGGTGTAGGTATAATAGTAGAATCAATTAAAAGATCGTTTGCAATATAGTTATTAATTATATTTACATTATAAGTAGATAATAATGGATCAGTTTGAACTATATTATTATATAATACAGATTCATTTCCTTTTAAAGGTAATAAATTTAAAGTCTCGGATGTTAATGAAAGAGAAACTGGGGCAGAATTAGTATTTGTCAATACTCTTGATTGAACCAAATTATTATTTATTTGTGGTGCAGTATATTCATTTGTCATAGATAAACTTAATTGATAGAAATTAATGTAGTTAATATGGGAATTAGTTTATAGTCTAATCTTTTTGTATTTCCTAAATGTGCTTTAGAATGACAAATAGAACATAAAGTAATTAGATTAGTTTCTTTTAATGCTAGAGCAGGATCTAAAGAAATTGGAATAATATGGTGAACATTTAAATTTTCTGTGTTTTTACATAACTTACATTCAAAATTATCTCGAAATAAGATTTTTTTCTTTATTCCCTTATTTAATAAATCTGCACGTAATAACAATCTTTTTGGCGTTAAAGGATATTTCGGATCGTTTCCTTTAGAAATCCGGTAATCAAAATATGCTTCATTTATTCTTTGTTTTTTAAAACAACCACAACTGAGAATATCTCCACTTAATAATCCTGCAGTTGCTACATATTTTTCATTTCCACACTTGCATTTAACTTTAACATAGGAGTGTCGTTTTTTAGTTTTTAAACTTATTTTATAAATAAATTGATTTAATACTAATAAATATCCAAATTTTTTCCCTACTATATCCGTTTTTAATTTACACCTAATACTACCACAATTAGTTAATCTTCCATTTCTAAGTCTTTGTGAATTAGCTTCAATTATATTGCCACAAGAACACTTACATAACCATGCTGCTTTACCTGGTAAATATTTTATAACTGTTAATTTTCCTTTAACCTCACCTGGAATAAATTTATATTGTAATTGAAATCCTTCTTTACAACCGCAAGAAGTAATATGTCCATTTAAAAGGGAATATTTATTTATATTTTTAATATTTCCACAAGAACATTCGCATAAAGAAAAAATACCTTCTTTAGTTTCTATCAAAGAAGAAAGTACTAAAAGATCACCAAAAATTTTTCCTTCTATATTTAAATATTTTTTACTCATAGTAATACTTAAGCAATAAAGAATTGAACATGACTTACGTGGGATAGCAACTCTTCTTTTAATACAGCAATTTCTTCTTTACTTTCAGTAACTAATTCAGCTGAGTTTAAAGTTTGTGCTTCAGTACCTGGGCCGCCTGCAATAGAAGAATATTTTCCACGAATCTTGCCTAAGATTCCTTTACTTAGAGCCAAGGACATTTTTCTTAACCAGTTAGTTCCCCAAGCATTTGATAGAGAAATAGCACCATCTTTATCAGTTACACCAAAAGCATTTTTTGAATATTTAATTAAAACTTGAACCGTATTTTTGGGAAATGGCCAAACATATAATTTATTATTTATTACTTCAAAAGTTACTTCATTAGCAATAGCTCTATTTCTATTTTCTAAATATTCAAAAAATACGCCTAAATTTCCAGCTGCGTGAATAAAATTAGTGTAATTTGGTCCAAAAGGAGATGCATATACAGCAAAACTAAAAATATCTTCCGTACTTCCTGCTGCTGTTTGAAATGGAATACTGTATTGAACTGCTTTAACCGTCCCAACATTTTCCGGTAAATCAAATTCATTTGCTGTTCCATTGTTTAAAGATAACATTTGAAAATCGATTTCAAATGCTCCAACTGATAGATACTCATTTAAAGCAGTATCTATAGCATATCCAATCTGTTCAGGTGCTAATTCCACACTGACTACTGGATGACCCAAACTTGTAAGAATATATTTTTCAATATCACTTCTTGAAATAGACATTATGCACTCACTGTATTTATAGTTATAGAATTTAAATATAAAATTTCATACGGATTCATCGGTTGAGTTATACTTGAAATATAATCTAACTGACTTGAAATAACTGGAAATTGGTCTGACTGTACTGTGTAATAACTGGGGATATCTCTAATTTGCTGATATTGAGACACTCCCAATGTAGTTGTAGAACCGTCAGAATTTTGAACTATGGGGAAACTTAAAAAGTATAAATCTATAGTAGAAATTCCTTGGACTGCACTTAAAGCATTAATTAAATCCATAGATCTAAATCCTATACCCATTTCAATAGTATCTGTAGAAAAGAAAGAAGTAATTACAGTAGTAATATCATTTTTTACTTGGCCAGTCAAATATCCTGACTTTATTCTAACATCTACTCTTAAATCTATAGGTCTAATTGCACCATCAGCGACTTCAATTGTAACTCCCATACATTTATAAGCATTTAAATAATCTCGTAAAGATAATTTTTCTAATAATGTTAAAGGATCTAAAGTACTAGTAGAATTTGCAGTACGTTTAATCAATGCGTATAATCGAACAATCGAACTATCTGAATCAGCTTTAGCTAATACCGTAGAAATTTTTAAATTACTGTTATATTTTTTAGCTAATAAAGTATAATCTGAACCTGAAACAGCTCTATCTTGAGAACTTATAAATTTGGGAGCTAAAAATTTTGAAATATTAATATCTTCTCCTGGAACAGCTGGAGCGGAGGCATAATCATTCCGTACAAAAATATCTACAGTTCCAACTGATACTATTTGATTCGCATCTCCAATATTTAAGATACTTCCAGGTTGAGTTGCACTATCTACAGTTCTATAAATAATTTTAATACTTGCATTATTTGCTGGAATTGCGCCAAATATTCCATCTCCGAATCTTACAGAAGCTTGAAAATTACCATCTGCGGTAATTTCAAAAATATTATCTGATTCTATGTACGTTTGTATATCCGCAGATAGACCAAACGCTAGGGTAGTTGATGAAATAGCCTTACCTATAGCAATTTTTTGTAACGGATTATTATTTAAAAATTGAATGTCTGGATAATATGAAGCTGCTAAAGCTAATTGAGTATCTGAAACTATTTGAGGTTGATACACTTCTATATTATTTGAATTGATATTCATTTGTCCAAGATCTAAATAATTCAATAAATATAAAATATCTCCTGGCTGCCAATAAATCGGAGTGCCATCAACATTATATACATAATTAATAAAAAATGATGGAGTTAATGATGAAGAGGATAATGTATTTGGATCTTGTCCATATACATAAGAAGGATGGTATAATAAAACATCTACATATTCAGGATCAGTATATTTAGATGAAGTAAGTGAAATTAAAATACAAGTTTGATATGGAACAGTCAATGATTTGAAATCTTGATAATTTGCAACATTTAAAATATTATTATAGTCTAATTCTAATACAGTTCCAACTTGTAATGTACCATTCAATTTATTTGTATATAAATTGGAAGATAGTTTAAATGAACTTACCAAATATGGAGTAACATTATCATTACTTGTTTTAATTGATGTTGCAGATCTAAACCCAGATAAGGATAAATAAGTAATTTCATTCCAAGTATTATATGCAGTAGACCCAGCTATTTGAGGAGCAGATAAATCTTCTACTTGAACTATAATCGGATCAACTGATACAGGATTAGAGGATAACGTAATAACTTGATTTGGTGTACCTTGTGAAATAAAATTATCTATCTTAGTCGTTCCAGTTAATCCAAAACAATAATAAGTATTTTGTTGCATTTCTAAAAATTGATAATCTGGATCTGTTTGATCCCCATAAAAATTATATGGAGGAAGTATAAAATCTCCCAATAAATCCGGAACTAAAGTTCCATTTTCTTCTTTTGTTGGAAAAATCTCAAATGTTTCTGAATTAACTGTAAAAGTTTTTCGATTACTGAATTGTGAAAAAATAATTTCTGAGGAATCTTCTGATTGTCTGATAGTAGGATCGAAATTGGTAGAAGGTCTTCTAGTAACAGCTAAAAATACCATGCCCGGTTGTGGTCTTTTAGGTTTATACCCAAACATAGACACAAGTTTAGATACCGCCCACGGAGTCTGTGCAGTGTCTAAAAATAATTCGTTAACCATTGAATCGGTATGATAGCTCATCATCTGACCCATATATGCCATCACATTTAAAAACATTCCGGCAGTATTAGAGTCAGAGAAATCTCTTACAGTATATCCAAAATTTTTAGCATTTGCATTTATTAAATTTAATAATTGTAACTTAATAGAAGAAAAATCTAGATTAGTATAATCTAATGCAGGTAAATTTACCGGATTTTTTAAAATATCTATATCAAGAGGACTGATATTAGAAGGTAAATTTGGATCTTCCGCTAAGGACTGAATAATTTGCGGAATTTGTGTAATATTAGTAGGAGATGATGTAATTATATCTGTCATAAATTAGTAATCTGTATGCTAAATTTAATTCAAAATAAAAAGACCACAATTTATTTAAATACTGTGGTCTTATACTATAGAAAGCATTTAAATTTTAAGGAATAACCGTAATAACACCATTATTTACGTATTTTGCAATTAAATCTTGGTTGTATGATGCATTACTTATATCTGTAACAGACCAACTTGAAGAATCTACATCTTCTCCTGGAGTTAAATTTAAGATAAGAGATTGCGAAGTAAAATTTACTTCAGGCGTACTTGTAGTAAACATCTGAAGTGCTATTGCTGAGGGTGTGATATTTTTAATTCTGGACATGAAAACTCCATATATAATTTAATTCGATAAAATATTCTTAGCTACAGAAGTAAGATATTTTTTAATATTTTCTGTTTCAGTGCCTAAATGAGTTAATAATTCGAGAAAATCTAGGTCACATTGTCGTTCACGCTGATATGGATTTAATGCCTCGGTGCGTAAAATAAACTCAAATAAGTCTTCTGGTGATGGTACAGCTAATGAAGTATCTATTTCTGATTTTAATCTTGTTAATAAAGCTTGATTTTGTTGTGCCAATAATTTTTGTAAATTATCTGCAGAAGCTGTCGATAAAGAATTTATTTGAGAATCTAAATTAGTAATAGTACTATTTAATTGAGTAATTTGTTGTTGCTGAGCTTGAGTAGGATTTTTTATTGTTTGTAAATCAGCTAATTGTTTTATTAATAAAGCTTTTTGATTATATAGAGCATATAATTGAGTGTATAAAGTTTTTAATGCAGATAATTCAATTTTTTCTACAGGACTTAAGGTATTTTCAGACTCTTTTTTTAACAAAAGAGCGCCCCTTGAAGTTTGTTCTAATAAATCCGTTGATGAATTAATTGACATATTTATCCAGTTGTATAATATTTTAATTGAATATTTAAACTTTCTAATTCAGTATTCAATTTTAATAGTGCTGTATTATCTGAGGTAGAAGCTATTTGTAACTTAATAGCCATTATTTGAGCATTTAAATCATTAATATAGGAATTAGTTAATGCGGATTTTCCATCTGAAATAGATATAGCAGCTTGAGTAAGTGAATTAGCTTGAGCTGTTACGGAAGTTAAATAAGTTTGAGCTTTTGCAGAATTTAAAGAGGAAGATAAGGTTGTTAAATTATTCTGTTGTGTGTTTATAACTGTAGAAATAGTTGAAAAATTAGAAGTTATGGAATTCAATATTTTAGTAATATCAGTTACTTGTTTTAATTGCTGCACATAGGATTGTATTTGTTGAGCGCCCTGGACTGCAGCAGCAGCATTTCCAGAAGAAGATGCTGCTGAAGTGGCTACAGTAGTTGTTGTAATATTTTGTTGTATAGAAGATTCTGCCGCAGTTAAATCTTTTGTGAGATTAAGGGTACTGTTTTTAAGAGGCTCTAATTGATCCAATGCATCATATCTACCAGATAGCATATTAGCAGTAATAGTATCACTAGTAGATTTTAAATTTACTGCTTTTTCTTGCAGACCTGATAAAACGGAATCCATAACTAAACTTTATTATAAATTATAGTACTTTAGTTTCAATTTTACTAATTATATTACTGCCAGTTTGTTTTAATTTAGACTCTGCATCAGCTAATTTAGTTTGTAAATCTTGTGTTACTTTATCTGCTTTTGCTTTATTATTAGCAGATACTAGTAAAGAAATACCAAACCCTGCACAAAAACTAACAAAACAGCTAAGTAGAAAAAAGAGTGTCATAGTATAATCTCCATTATTGGTTAAGGTTATTAATAAAACTATTAAATAATATTGTCTATTTCTGAGATAGCATTAATGCCTCCATCATCTGCTGTAGTAGAGGTTGAAGTAACTCGAAGTACATAAGGTTTGTTTGTAGGAGGTTGTGTTAGCCATCCTTCCACATTAATTTTTAATGTTCCTCTAACTATACGACGATTAGTCCCTGGTACATAATTAGATGAATCCGCAAAACTAATTAAATCCATTTTAGCATAGGGAATATATCTAGTTTTTTGAGTCTCGTCTACAAAATTAAATAAATCAGTTAAATAAGAATACGGATTAAAATCTAATTGAAATGCTGTTAATATTTGATAGAAAGATTCCCTTGTTTCTGTCCAGATATCTACATTAAATGAATATGTCATTGGTTTAGGAGCAGTAGTAGCCATCGCTCTGGAATATGGATTTGTGCTATCCGGCATAACATTATATCTAACTGATGGGTCGATAGCTCGTTTAGCATCATATTCTAATCCAGTTAAATAATATGAAATCAAAGGTAATACTAACCTATCTTTTATAGATGCTTCAGAAGCAGCATCATTACTTCCTTTATCGTCAGAAAAAGCAAGATTTGGAGCGGCATATCTAATAGGAAAAGAAATGGAAATATTTTTTACTGGATCCCAATAAGCATTTTTAGTAGACAGATAATTTCCAAAACTCAAAACATATAACCGAATATCCCCAACATATGAAGAGGTTACTGTATTTTGATAGGAATACAGCATACTTTCTCTATCTAAAGTTTCTCTATCTCCAGGATTCATTAGTGGAGGTAAATTATTTCCAACTCGATTAAAAGAATTTTCTAATGGCATATAATAAGATTAAAAATAAATTGTCCAATTAATTGAAATACTTATTGCAGAAGATTTGGAAATATTAGCAAATCGTTTAATTGCAAAAGCTGTCTCAGGATTAGTATTTAACATTAAGGCTGATTCATTAATAGTTTGACTATTTAAGGCACTTGTAGTAGGAATTATGATATTAAAAACTATTCTAGGAGTTACTGCAGTCATTGATTGATCAATAACATTAAAAAAATAATCTGTATTTTTAATTAATCCAGTTATTGGAATATTTACAGTTGTATCTGTAGCATTAACTGGTAATGCAGTAGAAGGGCTAGATGGTAAGGTTCCTCCTGATCCAAACGCAACATCTATAACATATGCAGTAGCCGTATTTACTAATCCTTTAGCTAAATACTGGCGGCCATTTAAAACAATTAAATTTTTATCTTCTAATAAAAGTTCAGTTTTTCCAGTTTCACTAGAAGTAGAAAAAATCGTAACTTCGCCTCTTAATGAAGTAGAATCCTGAAAATTCAATACTGACATGAACTTCTCTCCTAACTAAATTTAATTCCAAAAAGAAAATAGCCGTAAAATAGGCTATTCTAATTAAAACTATACAATATTAAATTATAATAAATCTAAACCAATTGAATTATCTAACCCAGCAACAGAATAACCATCCATATCATCTTCTGGGGCCATAATTTGACCTATTTGTTTAATAGGCAATTCGTTCATTGGCATGGAATTAGTAATTATTACTTTACCATTTGGAGTTAATTTAGATGCAATATCTGCTAATTGTTTTAGCTCTTCCTTACTTAATGGGGGTAAAGAACTGCTTAAATCATAATCAGATTTTTTATCTTTTCTTTCTGAGCCTTCTGAGTCTTCTTCAGATTCCTCACACTCTTCACTAGATTGAGGAGGCTCTAATACATCTATTTTATCTTGTAACTCTTCTGGAGCTAAACTCAATGGAACTAGAATTTCAGGTTCTTCATCTAAAACAGTATCCATAGAATAATCAAAATCTTCTTTAATTAAAGGAACATCAGTTGGAGATGATTGTGCAAAGGCTAATTTATATGGTTTATTTGATCTTATAATATAAGAATCTGCTTCATCTGTATTTTTTTCTAACGATACATCATCTGCTGAAGATATCGGTCTTTCTCCAATATATCCTTGAGCTTCAGAAGGTAAAGAAGTCTTATTATTAGGAATAGCCCCATTAATTTGTTGGGCATGCTCTAAATCAGAAATACTATTTTTTCCCGATAATAAATCTTTTTTATCCGGAGAATAAATAGAATTTAGCTCATCTACAGATAAAGCCTCAGTAAAAATTTCTTTTTTAAGGAGCTTAGAATCAAGATCTTTAAGTATAGATGAGCAAAAATTCTTATTCATGATTTATTCCTCAGTAATTTGAACAGATTTAACTTTTTTCTCTGTTTTTGTTTCAGCCTTTACGTCTTTTTTAATTTCTTTTTCCATTTCTTTTAATGGTTCTTTTACTTCAACTGGCTTAGCTAAGTTTAGCTCTCTATTTGCAACAATAGTAGCAGAAATATCCATACCTGCATCATTTACCCGACGAAGCCAATGAGGTACATAAACATCTAACCCAGGATAAGATAACTCTAATCTTGATTTTGGTCCCATCGGAATATGACTAATTGAAGATTTATTTTCACTAACTAATGTTACTACATGAGCAACATCTGAACGATTTTCATAAATATAACGCATAAATACCTTTCTTAATATTATTAATATACTACAAAATTAATTTTAATTATGATTTTTTATATTTTTTACCGCAAAATTGACAAGTTAAATTACTGTTTCTGGAGTTTAATCCCAATCCAAATTCTTTTATAATTTCACAACCTTTACATGGTTTTGATGGATCACTTATATACTTTCCAAAACTTAATTTAGTCATAGTTTTACTAACTGGCTCAATTAAATCATTTTTACCAGTTTTAGAAAAGATATTTTCTCGTCTAATTAAAGAAGAATCTCCAGTTTCTTCTTCTACTGGTTTTTTATATGCCGCTACACTTGCAGTTGTGGTTTGTTCATCTAAATCGGTTAATTTCATGGGTTCAATTCCTTCTAATTCGATATTATCTTTAATCGGACTGTTATTTAATACTGAGTGCAAATTTTTATTTGCTGGAGTTTTGTAACTATTAGGAGAATTTAAAGGTAATACAGAATTTATAAACTCTCTTCCTATATTTATATTAGTGGAAGGATTAAATGAATATTTTGGCACAAATACATGATGTTGTCTTACTTCATCGGTATAATTTTGTTTATTCAATTTAATAAGTTCTACTAATGCTGCTGAATCATCATCTGGAAATGAAGATAATCCAGTTGAAATATAATCCAAATCTTTAAATAAAATTGAAGCGTTATAGATTAAATTTGGATAATTTTCCTTACTTCCATGCAATAATTCAGATGAGATGAAAGATAGTGTAGCTAGAATTTTATACATTGATCGTTTATACGCAATTTTTTGTTGCTCTAAAGTCTTCATTGAAATAGAAGTTTCAATTAATTTTTTAGTAAACGAAGATATTGTAAATTGTTTAATCATTAATGTCTCTTAACTTAATTATATAATTTATAATAATTGGGTATAATTAACTGTAATTACATCACCAACTGAGAGTTTAACTGAAATATGCGATAATAATTTTATTTGATATGAAATAGTATTTGGGACTGCATAGAAAATCCAATCTTGCAAATAATAAATTAATGTTCCATTGAGTAATACTGTAATATTAGGTAATGCAGTATCTAATATAGCAGTAGGAGCTGGACATAATGCAGATGGAGTTTTTGCTACATTTGTATTAATATAATTTCCATAAGAATCATACCAAGAAATAATCAGATTTTGGGGGAAGAAAAGAGTAAGTAATTGTTGAGTAGAGGATCCAAATTCTAAATCTGATGCAATTATAGTTTTAGTAAATGAAGTTATTTGAGAAGTAGAAGAATCATAAGGCAAATTAGTATCTGGATCTGTGGGAACTTGCGGAATTAAGGTAGAATCTAAAGTGTCAAAATAAATACTAAGAATATCATTATTGTTTAAGATTAAATTTGAAGTTAATAGAATTCTTGGCCGTTCATCTCCAATTATAGTCCAATAATCTCCGTAAGCTAATTGAATACCATTTCTAAATACTTGTACAGAAGGAATTACAGAAAGATAAGTAACGGGTTGAATTAATCCAAATCCAATAGTGTCTCCATTATTAACTGATCTCCATAAAACATAAATATTTTTATACGGAAATAAAATTTCTTTATTGAATGTAGATATATTCGATACAGTATATTCAATGGAATGAGATTGAATTCCACTAATAAGAATTTCACATGGATCTGCAGATTCATCTATTAAACTGCCTGAATATGTATAGACATCAGTTCTTAAGTTTCCTGCATACAATGAAGGTTTAATTCCACCATTTATAGTATAATAAACATTTCTATTAGTAAAATCAAATGGTCCGTCATATTGTGGAGTATAGGAAAGAGTTGTACGAGAATATTTATTTGTGATTGGATATTCGATAGTTCCATCAGAATAAATTTTTGTAAATGATCCAGCTTCAACCATATTACTAGAAGTAATATTTGAAATTAATGCAAAGGTATCTACATTAGGAGTAATTGTAATATCAGTATTTTCTGCTGCAATATAAGTAGCTGTAGCATCAACATCTAAAGAATCTGCATATTTATATTTTGAAATACTTGTAATTCCACTATTTCCAGTACTATAATCACTTAGATTGTCTGTTCTGGTAAATAAAGCAATATCTCCTCTATAACCTTGTGTAATATTTCGTGTATTTCCAATATATGGAATAGGTAATTTAACTGCAGATCCCCGTGTCCATATATTTTGTCTAGAAACATTAGAAGAATCTCTAGAACATAAAAAACTTAATGGATCGTTATAATTAAGTGAGCTTAAAATATATTGCCATCTAGCAGAAGATCGTCCAGTGATCTGAGCAGCTGTTGAGGTATCTATTGAAGTATACGGAATCCATGCAGGTGTATTTGTAATAGGAACATTAAAATAATTTGACCATTTATTTAATGCTAATTGTTCATATCCTAAATAATAAGAAGATGGGGCAGCATAAACTTGCCATTTATTTGGGTTATAAGGATCTAATAAATCATATTCAACTGCAGTAGATGTAGTATTATATGCAATTTCTCCATGTAAAGAACGTCTAGTAAATATAAACGGTAATGATTGTTTAAATAGTCTAGTATTAACCGGATCTAAAACTAGGTTTTGATTTGAATCAAAATTATAAATATTTTCAGGCTGAGCTGAAGCTATCATTGCTTGAGTTTCAACATTTTGAGCCCAAGTAATTCGATTAAATTTAGAATGTTGTCTCCAGTTTAAAGAAATATTTCTAGATCCGGATAACTGAGAAAAATCAGATCCATATATGGGAGATTTAGAAAAATATAATAAACTATATGAATAGTTATTTAAAAATGTTGCATCAGTATATTGAATAATATATGGTGGTAAAGATCCCGATAAAGTTATACCAGGATCTCCATTAAGAGTTAATGAAATTTCTGAATTTATTGAAAAAATTGTATACCAAGTAACTCCAAGATCAAATGAAATTTGAGCATTATTTGGTTGAAGATTGTTAGTTATCCATGACGCATTAGGATCTGTAACTATTCCAGAGATAACTGTATAACTACCAGAAAATCCAGTTTGACAAGAACTACTTAATAAACTTAAAACATTAAAAGTATTTAAAGTATATGTATTTGTTTTTAAATTCAGAATATAATCAATATTAGGTCTTAATATAAATGGTTTTTTACCCAATAAATTCATTATGAGTAGCATATTTTTTAAATATAATGCTCGAATATAATCCACAGTAGAAAATAAAATTGCATTAATATATGAATTAGTACCTAAATAATACGGAATAGTTAATCCTAAAGGAAATGAAGAAGGAAGAATAGTTAATAAATAACTTATTGCAGATAAATCCCATGGATTATTTGTGGATCTATTTTGAGTAACTCCATTAATTACAACAGTATCTTCAAATGGGGTATTAACTGATGTAGCTGAAGAAATTCCAGTTGGCCATCCATTAGTAAGGGTCACTGGGCCTAAAATAGATTGTAATGCAGCTATCGGTTCTGTAAAAGAAACATTTCCTGATAGTACTGGAAATGAGATGGAACTACCCCCAAGTAATGGGTCTGAATAAAAAATTGAAGAAGTTATTACAAGTGAAGAAGGATTTGGCAATTCTAATAAATTAGCACGTAATCCTCCTTTATTTGTTGAAGGATTAATAAAGTCTAATAAATCTGGAATAGATGCTATTGCGGATTGTCCGTAATAATTTGTTTTTTCTAATTCAGGTAAAGGTATACCTATTTCTACATCTACAGTATCAAAATTTATAAGCGATTCATTAGTTGTAGAATAAACTTCTTCTGATAAATCAAACAAAACTAACAAGTTATTAATATATAAATGAAAAGGTTTAAATTTTAAAAGAAGATCTAAAGCTCCAGATAAATTTACATCAGGATATCCTAATGTATTATCATCTAATTCAGTGGTCTTTTTTAAAACTACATTAATTCGTGAAGTTTTAGATAAACGAGATTTAAAATTTGTTCCCGTTAAAGGATTATATGAAGGTAATGTAGATACTGATGTAGTATATCTATTAGATACTTTATAAGTTTTATAGATAATTAAATTTCCATAATTATCTAAATAACTTTCTCCTAATTTAAACGAAGGTAAAGCATCACTTAATACTGGAAAACCTATTACAGAGTTAGTTTCGTTTGTGTTAGTAACAAACCAAGGACGTTTTATAGTAGAAGCAGGAAAATTATTATAAATATATTCTTTAGCAGTAAAATCTCCAGTATAATCTCGATACAATTCAGAGATAAAAACAGAGTAGCCAACCAGTTTTTCAGCTAAAATTAAGCCTTTTTTAGTTCCTTTTAATTTATATAATAATGGAGCTGCTTTAATTTGCTGTCTCCATTGATCCGATCTATCTCCAACTAAAGTCCAATTTACCATTGAAGCTAGAAAGGGTAAATATTTATCGGGGCATCTATCTACATCAAATAATTCATCTATTGCAGATAGTTTTAAATAAAAATTATAATAAATTTGCTGGGCAAAAGTCAGCAATAAAATTTGTAATGGACTGCCATTATCTGAATCTTTATCTCTCCATACTTCGGGAACTTTTAACCAGATTGATCTGTAAAAATCCGCAAAAGAAACTATATTATTATACATGCTGACTCATTTAAATAAAAAATTTAGAATAATCTTACAGTTCCACTAAAGAATATAGAATGCTGACCTGTAACTTTTGCAATAGGATAATTTCCTATTGTTCCAGTAGTTCCATTTGGAGTTAATGAAACATCTGAAGAAGCGGTTTCATTTAAATACAGGGAAGTTCCAGCAATAGTAGAAGGCAATGTAACAGAACTAGGATATACAAAATTTGGACAAAACGTACAAATTACATAATTTCCGTTTGAGTCCATTTCAGTTACAACAATACCATATCTTCCATATTGAGGATCTGTATTTAATGCAGCATCAATTGTTTCATAGTCAGAAATTTTTACTAAGGCGTATAATGAAAATATAGAATTTGATACAGTTGGTTTAACAATACTTACATAACCACCATAAGAAAATACATTATTTATTGCATCTGAATAATTAAACGCATCTGTGGGAGCCCGATTAATATTATTAAAATAGGGTGCTTCAGCTTGTAATAGAGGTCTAAATTGTGGAGCTTGAATTTCTTGTGTAGTATTTGGATGTCTTAATGGAGCAGTCATAATTAGTTATTATCCTATTTTAACAATTGATGCAGATACATGATCACTATCTTCTGAAACCATATAAATAATATCGTTTGGATTTAATTGAATTGATGTAGAACAACTTGTACCTACTTGAGTATTAACATTGTCTCCAGCAGTATCTACTTGATCAATAGCAGCAGATAGTACCACTAAGGCGCCAGATAATTTTGCAATAATAGCCGTTTGAGTGCGAACAATACCAGAATTTAAGAAATTTCCATGACCATTCCATCTGCCATCTGCAACTGAAATATTGAAAATTGCTGGGGATGTACCAGAATATACCCATCCGCCATCTGAAGCTGCTGTAAACAAGGTATTGAAATTAACTTGTTGTGTAGGCGGTAATCCTCCAGTACAATTATACCAATTATAATAAGTTCCAGTTAAAGTAACTTTCATCAATGAAGTGGACCAGGGCCAGGTACCAAAACATGGGACAGATGCATTTGATGCAAGTAATGAATTTAAATATCCTTTTGTAACTACTACAGTGTCTGCATCAGCAGAAACCGTAGGAGAAGTTTCTAGCTTAACTGATGTATTAGTTCCTGATGGGATAAATGAAATCAATGAAACATCTGAAGTTATTTGTAATTGTCCTGCACCAGAACCAGAAAAAGCTAACGGTATTGTATTTTGAGAAGTTATAGTACTGGAAAAGGTTTTTGCTGAAGATATAGTTTGAGCACCACCTGAAGTAGTTACATAATTTGTTCCAATAGCACCTGAAATAGCAGAAGAAATGGCTGTAGTGACATAAGATCTTGTAGTAAAATCATTACTATTACCAGTAGAATCTGGTAAAGTTAATCCTCTAACTACTTGATAATCACTTGTAGCTAGTGCTTTAAATTCCACTGGATTAGAAGATAAAATATCTGTATTTGTTAAAGTATTAAATTTTAATACATTTGATGGTTCAGTCGAAGTTGTAGCATCTATATATAAACTAGCTGTAATTGGAGTATCTGAGGTATTTCCAGCAAGTGGAACTTTTGTAGCTGCAGTTCCTACAGCTGATAATACTGCTTGATCTACATATTGTTTATTAGTGATTTCATAATTTAATGTGGGAGTGTTAGAATAAATAACTCCAGAAGTAGCCGATAGTGAAATATACCCAGAAGAAATTAAAAAGATATTGGATAGATAAGAATCTGTTGCTGTAGAATGGATTAATAAAGAATGACTATTTTTTAATTTTGTAATATCTAAAGAATTTATAGTAGTTTGTGGAATAGCTGCAAGTGTATTAGAATCGGTAACATACCCAATAAAACTTCCAGTTCCAGTAGAATAAGTATTGAATGTAATACCTTTTAATTGAGTAGATTGTAAATTACTTAATAAAGTATTTGGATAACTTGAAGTAGCATCTAAAGTAGTTCCTGTGTCATAAAGAATTTGATTGAATCCTAATATTGTAGAGGAATTAACAGTATTATCAAAAACTAATGAAGTAGAAATTGTTTGAGACGCTTCACTTAAAGAGTTACTTAACTGAACTGAATGTAACAAATAATTAGTAGCATAGGATAGAAAACTTCCTATATTCATTCCAGCAGTTAAATATTGATCTGAAATAGAAGAACTTGAAATTGTTGGAGTACTAAAATGTAGCTCATTTAAACTTTGAGCTACATTAGTTGTAAATTGGCCTGATGAGGGATCTTCGTTTAAAGTTGTATAAGTAAAATAGATTGGTACTGGTTGTTGTTGAAGTAGATAATCAGAATAATTTCCAATAGAATCTTGGTATTCTAGATAGGGATAAGGTAAATTAATACTATTAGATACTACAGTTTTATGCGAAATTAATGAACTTTGACTATCTCTAAGTTCAGTTATTAATCCTGTAGAGCTATCTTCTCTATCTTTTACTAAATATCTATTATCCGATAGTGTACTTACTTGATTGCCACCAAAAGAAATACTTGTAGGAGTTAAAATTTTTCCAACGTAAAGATTTTGATAACCATAAGATGCATAAGATAATTGAAAAGTATATTCATCAACTAAAGAACCGCCTGGACCAATTTGAAGAGCAGCTCCCATTGAAGTACTTAAAAATTGACTGGACCCAGGTAATGGCAACGAAGCAGAAAAGAATAACACTTGATAATTTGGGGAATTGTTTTCTAAAATTAGTGCTATAGGATATTGAGTGTAATCTAAAACTAATTTAGAAGTTGAAATATCAATAGGATTTAATTGACCGTTAGAACCAACATATACACAAGTATACGGTTGAAATCCACCAGAAGGTTCAAACTGTGGGTTTGCAGTATATTCACCATAAAAACCTAATTGTGACATACCAGAATTTAAAATATCAATATTGCTAGATATATCAACTAAAGGCCGATTATCAGTTTCGAAGCTATAGATATCGGAAGGTGAATAATAGTTAACTGTATTGAGTGTAAATTTGGACATTTTTTTCTCTTAACTTAATTAATTTAATTTTTCTATCTTAAAACCCTTGCAAGAATAACCAATTTTTGCTGCTCTCGAAATATTGGTTAACTGATATTTTTCTTCAATTTCTTTTATTCCATTAAAAATTTCTATTGTGCCATTTGAATGAATTAATTTCCATTGTTTTATTTTAGATTTTCTAGATTGTTCAATTCCAAATTGCTTATTTATTTTATTTTGTGCTATAGTATTTTCTAATATTTTTAAAGTATTATTATATAATATTGGATCTTTGTATCTACATTTCCAACCATAAAAATTTTGTTTAATTACTTTTCCCGATACTAATCTATTTAATCCTTGTTTTATTCGTTTCTCAGATAATTTATTGCCATTAACTAAAATTTCTACGTATCTTAAATTTTTTGTAACAATTTCAATGCCCTCAGGAGATGTTACAATAAATTCATGTTTTAAATAAGCATCCGATTTTTTCTTTTTATACTCAAAACTTCGTTTAATTCCAGTATTATTATATGCAGTTGGTGAAATATTATATCCATTTTCCTTTAAAAATGGCCTATATAAATCTAAATAATATTGCTCTCTATTTATAAGATCTGTAGTATATTCCAATATAGAAAAAATAAAAACAGAATTCCCATATTTATTATAGGAATTCTGCAATAACCTAGAATGATGTTTATTTTTTCGTAATAAGATTAAATGTTTTTTAAATCGCTTATTAAAATTTGAGGTACTTCCAATATAAATTTTATTGTTTATCTGATTTTTAATACAATAAATACCGGATAAAGACTCAATATTATATATCATATTATTTAATTGTATTGATCACTGGTATTAGATTTATTAGATTCTTCTAATTGTTTTTTCTTTTCTTCCTCTAATTTTTCAGCTTTAGTAAATAAAATTTCTAGTTCTATAGGATTTATAAAATCTGTATATTGATATTCCATTTTTAAGGAAAATCTAACAAAAATTTGTAAATCATATATATAATTATATGACCAAGAATTAGTAAAGAAATAAAATTGGATTAAATCATAAATATCAATAAAAGTTGAGGATACCGGATAATCAGTATGTAAGAAACTATAGAAAAAAGACATCCGTAAACGGGACTATATATGTATTTTCAGTCTTACATATTGGGCAGACCGGTTTTGCCTCTCCTTTCACACCAAATATTTCATCTGCAAATGCTGAGGTAATTAACTCAGTGTCTTCAGAAGATAGAACATCTAATAAAGCTTCTTTTGGTACAGGAGATGAAAATCCTGAGATAGATACAATATAACTTTTTAATAATTCAATTAATGGAAATACATTTAAAGGTTGATCCAATTTTGCAGCTAATTCAGTAGCAGCCTTAATGTTTTTTTCTACTGTTATTACATCTTTACGAGTTAATCTCTTAACTTCAATATTAACATTATATCCAGCTTCTTTAAATCTAGGTAAATTAACTATTTTAGTTTTACTAATAGTATTTTCTGCTAATTCTAATTCAACACAATCTGAAATATTGTAACTAAATTTAAATTGTTGTCTGCATGAAGGATTATCACAAACATGAATTGCAGATACATTTGGACCAGAACTATATAATCTACACATATAGACAATATAATTATAATCTTCTAATATTAATGAACTTAAATCTATCGATTCTTTAATACATCCTGAAAGACAAGAATCGAAAATTGTTTTATCTAATTTACCCGATGCAGTTAAATGCTTTAGTTCTTTTACAGTCATTCCTCTGATATTCAGTTTTTGTGGAATATCTTGAGAAAAAAGACCATTAGAAGGTAATGTTATTTCATGATATGCAGGTAATAGAGCAGATAAATCAATTGGTTGAAGGGATGAAAATTGATTCATAAATCCTAAAATATAAATTATGCTGATTTAATTAATGTTGGAAAAATAGAAGTATCTTGATATATTACTGTAGCAATAGTTCCAGTTAAAACAATTCTATTAGAAGAAGTCTCTAGTCCAGTAACAGCATCATAATTAAAGAAATCGCAAATCATTATTGTACCAATTTCTCCACCTTCTTGAATACTATGGGTATCAAAAACAGTAGCTTTCATTGCCACTTTACCATAAATTGGACTAGTATTAGATACTTGAGTATATTGATAATATGTTTGAATATCAAAATTTTTAAATGTATCTGTATTAGCTGCATTAGTATAATCTAAGCCACTATTAACTGGTTGAAGTTCATAATTCATTAAACCATTTGTTAATGTAGTTTGATAACTATTAGTTGCCCAAGTTGAAGTATCATTAGTACTATCAGATATATTATCTGATGGAGTAGACTGTGTAGTTTGGAATCTGGAATATTTTTCTTTCATTAGCCAATTTAATGAGTCTAATCCATACGTAACACTGCCAGAAGTTCCAGCTAAAATTTGTCCTGTAGATAAATTTAATGACATATTCATTAAATTAACTGATGCTAGAGATTGTGAAATATCTTTTTGATATACTAATTGCTTGGTATATTGAACTGGGGTCATTCCTGCCGAAATAGACAGAAGAAGATTTCTGACTCTTGAAAATCCGTATAGATTATAATGATTTAGTTGTGCGGTACTATCAAAAGCAAGAGTTCCAGCCGAAGATGCATTTCTATCTATTGTAATAAAAGGATAGATTCGAATTTTTCCAACTACTAAACTAGTATTACTTAATGATGTAGTTAATGTAAAACTTCCTGAGCCATCTGCATTAGCAACTATGTATTGTCCTGCGGTAGAATTAGCTATTAAATTACCCAATCCTAATGCATTTAAATCAAGAATCTGAGAACTCCAAATAACTTTATTTAACCCTGCAGAAGTCATTCCTATTACAATACCTAAAATAGCAGTAGCAGGAACAGTGGAAGAATCGGGGAATTTAATTTGACCATTAGCAGGTAAAAATTCTACAATTTTTCCTTGTGGTAATAATCCACCATTTATAGCAGTATGTTCACCATATCCTATCCCAACTAAAGAGCTGGCAATAGTATTAATATTTGTATTTAACTGATACAGAGGTCTATTATCTGTTAAATAATCATAGGAATCTGTAGCAGTATAAAATAATATATCACTTAATGTTGGAACATTTGTATACATGAGTCAATCAATCCTTAATAGCCAATAATTGTGAGAGTTTCAGATCCTGTAGTTCCTTTAACATAAATAACTTGAGTTAAATTATCATTATCTGAGTTATCTATAGTTAAAGCCTCATCTCCTGGAGTAGTAGAAACTGCAGGAACAGTTAAAATTGATGCAGTTGGAGGAGCTACTGCAGGGGAATCCCATCCAGATAAAGAGATAGAAATTCCAGAAGTAGATGGATAAAATTGAAGTTTTCTACAAAGTTTTCCAATATCTACTAAAGTCCATGTAACTGGAGTAGTAACTACTTTTTGTACTGGAGCATCAGGATCTACAGTTGGTCCTAAAACAGTAATAAGATTTGGATATGCATTTAAAACATTAGTTAATGAGGTATCTGATATTGTTGCAATGCCTTGTGGATCAATTGGAACCATACCCTGACCATAAGGACCATCAACATATATTTTAATCATAGTAGATGTATTTTGTACTTTATATCGCATTAATTTTATCCTTATAAGTTAATTCTAAATATCTAGAATATTTTTATCCCTGGGGTTACATCAGTATTTGGTAAATTATAAAAACTTACTTGATTTACTGCAGATTTAGGAGTAGGAACTCCAACTTTTCCTCCGGTCATTTGATAAGCAATTCTATCTGCTTCTTCTTTAGATTTACCGCTAATTGCTGCAGTTAATTTATTTAAAGCATCTGTATTTTCTTTAGTTTTTGCTGCTAAATCTGTATTAACTTTATTAATTTCTTTATCTAATGATTGGCGTTCTAATCCTGCAAAAGTCCATTTACCTTCTTTATTTAAAACTACATCACTATCTTGTAATCCAGCTAATCTAGATTTTTCTAATTGAGCTTTAGAAATTTCTGATTGCAATCCATTTAATTGATTTTGAAGAAATGATGAATATTGTAGTCTTAAATGTTGTGCTTCTTGTTCATTTTTCTTATCTGTTTCAGATTGCTTCCATTCGGAAAGGGCTGAACTATTCATCATCCATCCAATTGGAGAATGCTTAAATGCTTCATATAAAATTAACATAGCTCCTTTAGCAAACATTGTACCCATAGCTATTGCAGTTTCCATTAACATATTTTTAAGAGTATCCCAAATAGATCCTTTAGAAGAAATCATACTACTGACCCATTTTTGAAATTCTTCTAAATATGGTATAATATGATTATTGATCCAATCAGCTCCTTTAGTTAGCCAATTAGATAATAAGTCAGTCAATTTTCCAAGTACAGAGTTTTTATCCCCAAGAGATTCTGCAAATGAGGATATAGTATGTCCTATTCTAGTCAATGCTTCTTGTAGAGCTGGATTTGACATTATTCTATACATGAAACTTTGAAATACTGCTTTTAATTTTTCCCAAGATTCTGATAATGTAGATCTAACTGAATCATAACTATCTTTTAATGATTTATTCATTACTTTATTTGAAAAATCTTGAATTCGTTGTAATGAGTCTATTTGTGCTTGCGATGTTTGAGCTAATTTAATAGCAGTATCTTTGTTTACCCCAAATGCTTCTTGTGCAACTTGGCCCATAATATTTAAATTACCGCCAAACTGATCATTTAAAGATTTAAGTTCTTTAATAACTTTGAGAGTAGCATCAGTTCTATTAAATTGGTTTGTTAACATATTATTAATATCTGCAGCTCCAGATATTGCTAATAATCCCCTAAATTTAGATGATGAATTTAATATTAAATTCGAAGCTTCTTCAAATTTGCTATTTATTTCTGAAACAGAAATTCCTAAACTTTGAGTTAATGCTGACAAACCAATTAAATCGTTAGTTAATTTCTTAACAAATGAATCGCCTTTACTAGTAGCAATAATAAACGCAGTACCGGTAGAATCAATAGCTTCTTTCAATTTATTCATTGAAATTGGACCAATAATACTTCCAGTTTCCTCTATAGATTTATTAAATGCAGTAAATTGATTTGACATTGTTTCTAATTGAGAAACCGTAGCTCTAGATCCTAAAATTAAGCTAGAAAACATTGATGCAATAGTATCTGTAGATTCTCCAGTAACTTTAGATAACATTCCAGTAGTTTCAATTAACTTAGCATTTGTAGCTATTTGTGGAGCTAAGCCATGTTGAATATATGCAGTCATGGATTGCAAAACAGTGCCCAATTCAAAACCATATTTTGTAGTAGCTGCAATAGTTTCGTTTAGTTGAGTATTAAATTTTCGTTGTGCTGCTATAGATTGACCACCCAATAATTTATTATATGAATTTAGAGTATCTTGAACTTTCATTGCTCCAGTAACAACTGAACTTAAAAGCTGAAAAACTTTTATAACTGCTAATACAGCTAAAATTAATCCACCAGTAATCGCAATTTCAGCACCTTCAACTGCAAAAGTAAATGTGTCAACTCCTTCGGTACCTCGCATAAAAGCACCAACTAAATTGACAAAACTTTTACCCATAAATCCTAATTGTTCGTTATAAAACTTTCCACCATCAGCACCTTCTTTTGATGCCTTACCAGTAGCTAATAAAGTTTTTAAAAATAAATGAGTAGATCTGTTTACCTTTTGTGTATCAGAGGATATACTGGGTAATTTAGAAAACCAAGAATCTTTGAATGCAGCACTTTTTCCAAAACTTTTTAAAACCCCTTCAATTGGAGTCAATTGTTTTTTAATATTTGATAACTGATCTTGATCGAATTGAATACCTAATTTGGCAAAATATTTACCAAATTGCTGTTCAGATCCAGATCCTTTAGGTTGTTCATCTGCCATAATAAAAATCCTACATAATTAATTAGACTGCTGAGATTTAATAATATTTAATAAAGTAGTAATAGTATTTTGAGTATCTGTTGCAGTAGTTGTAACTGAAGACGAATTTGATGCAGCAGTAAATGGGTTGGCATTAGGATCTGGTAAATCTAAATTAACATTTAATAATGAACTATTAAAATTATTTGACGATAAAAATTCTTTAAATGAATTATTTATTTTAGATTTTACATCTGGAATTTTATATGCTTGAATTTCGGTAGTATAATCTTGTGTAGAAAGTTTATGAGTAATTTTAACTGGACAATATACACCACTTACAAAATAATTAAATTGTAATTCTGTTAAATTTAAATTAGGATAATAATTTATTAATTCAAATGCTCCTATGCCTTGACGTAATAAAAAAGGATCTCCTAAAATAGACATACCTATAGTAATTGGATAATTTACAAATGAAGCAATTCTGGTCTTTAATTTAATCATAGCTTCTTGATCTACAGATAATGCGTTACTATAAGTTCTAAGATTAGAATCAGCTAATGGAGAAGTAACAGAATCACCATATAAAGTAGATCTTGGGGCCATAACTTTTTTAAATCTTAAATTATTTGCTGGGGATCTAAATTTTTTAATGTGGGCTGTCTTATCTGCTAAAATTTTCTTAACTTTTTCATCTGTATCTTTACTTAAACTATCTAACACAGCTTTTTCTTGATCCGATTTATTAACTACAGATACATTTTGAGCAGCTAACATTTTACCAGTTTCTACATATGCCAATTGTTCTGAAACTGAAGCTTTCATTAAAGCTAATAAAGAACTGTAATTTACATTTAAACTTATAACATCTCCATAAGTCCCAGGTTGTAATTTTTTATTTTCAATTGCAGCTTGTAAAATATTTTGAGCAGCACCGAAAAAATATGGGGACGAAGATCCTCCAGGACCATAAATTAGTGGTAAATTTGTTTCATCTATATTAGTATCACTTAATGGATTTGGAACTAAAATAAATGCTCCAGGTTCATTCATATCTTGTTTTGCAATGTATGTATATTGGCTAGAAGTTTGTATTCCTGCAGGGAAAGATGGAATCCAAATAAGTGAACAAGTATTAGCAAGTTTTATTTGATCTATAGCTATTTGAGACTGTTTTTGACTTGCTGTTAGATTTGTTTGACCTTTAATAGTTGCAATATCATTAATAGCTTGAGCCGCTTCTTTTCTAGCATCTGAAAGTTGAGAATTGCTAACTGGAAACCATCTGCATTTAATTTGAGTCAAAATATTTTCAATAGCAATTTCTAAAGTATTTGAATTGATTCTAAATGGCGCACTTGGTTCAGTAACAAAGAAAGTTTTCTTATTAGATAAATCTGTCTGATTTTGATTTCCTAAATACAATAAATCATCTAATGTGAATAAACGTAATCCTAAAATTCCTTCAATTAATACTCTTAGTTGTTCCTGAGGGTAATCTCCGATAACACCAAGATCTGCAGAAGAATTTTGCATTACTGCTGATCCTGCATCTTGAATGAAGAGAGTTAATGTAGTTCCTTCTCCTCTGCCGGGATCTTCCATCTCAATATTAGTTACTAAAAATTGAAGAGTTGGAGATAAAATATCTATTTGAGAATTAGAATCTTTTGCTATTTTCCAGCCCATTTTTATTCCAACAGTGGGCAATCCAGGACCGTCACCAGTTAAATCGTCTACTAAAAAAGCTAATAATTCTGACGGGGTTCTAGTATATAATTTTAATATCCCAGAAATCGTAGATTGCATTCCACCCATAGGCATTTCTAATGAAATATCGCTAAAATTTATATCTAAAACATCTTTTCCATCAAAAGCTGTCATAGGTAATACTTGAACTCCGTTTAATGCCAATTCTACATATGGAGTTCTTGTATTATATGTTGGAGTAGGAGTCTTAGCGGATGGAGACGAAACCGTGGTAGAAGATAATAATGCTTGTGCTTTTTTAGATTCTTGACTAGAACCAAATAACGAATCTAATAAAGAATTCACTAAAACTGTATTATTTGAAACTAAATTAACTAAATTTGTTCCAGAGACATTGGAAGCAATTTTTGAATTATTTGCATTAAATTTAGTTTTAAAATCATCTAATTTTGATTGCAAATCCGCTTGAGATGGAGTAATAGCCATTTTTATTTAATCTTTGTAAATAAATTAGAAGAGCCTATTATCTTAGATAATCCTTGTTGGGTTATTCCAGAAAGTCCTGATGTTACTTGAGTAAATGCTGCTCTTGTTGCTTCAGTATTAATAGATTGATTTGCTTTTTGCAATGCATCTAGATACGATTGCGGTAATGTTACAATATAATCATAATCTTGAATTCCGGCATATAATTCTGCAGTTTGTTGAGTAGCACGGGCAGACGAAACTTGAGAAGTTAAATTAGCAAATTGTCCTACTGAAGTTGTATTTTGCTCAATTAATGGCAATAAAGCTTCTTGAGAGAACTGATCAGTAATATCTGGTTCAAACCCAGATTGACCCGAAGAATTAGAAATAATATCTTCAGCATATTTAATTTTATTTGCAAGAGGAGTAACTGTAAAATTAAATGTTACTTCAAACATATAAGGAGAATGCGATCCTAATGCATAACCTGCAACTTCAATTTGTGGTGCATTATTAGCCATTTGAGATGGATTAGCTTGATTAACCCACCATGGACCCTTATATTCTACTGTAATATTATTGGTAATACATCTAATTGTTTTCCATTCACCAATTCGTACATATACTGGAGATGGCATAAAATGTTTTTTACTTGGAGTAACGAAAGCAAATAATTTATCCGAAAGTGCGAGTTTAGTGGCATGTTGATCAGCAGAATCCGAAAAAAACAGCCCCTTTAGACTAAATGAAATGGCAGTAGACCCTGAAAAAGTTTGAACCGGATCAGGTCTTCCTAAAAAATCTTTAGGTGACCAATTTGCATTTCTAGTAAATGAAATAGATTCTGGGGTAGAATCAAATACAATATATAATGGATTTCCATTATCCAAAAGAAATTCAGATTTTAAGATAATGGGTATAAATTTTAGAGAAAAAGTTTGAAACGCAGAGAGATTTTTTGTATTAAGAGAAGAAGTTTTAGAAGAATTTCTAATAAAATCAATTGCTCCATTAACTAAAGTAGCTGCACTTCCAGATAAGATTCCTTGTCTTTGTAATATAGTCCCAAATCTAAAATCTGAAATTGCTTGTATATTAGATTTAACTGCTTGAGGAATTGCACTAATAGCACCTGAAGTTACTCCAGAAAGAGCCGCACCAGAGAAACTTCCATTTGATGAAGTAAAATTTTCTTCAAATGGATTTTGAGGATTAGAAGAAACTAAACTTTGAGCAGAATTAGATATAATATTAGTTAATGAATTTGGCATATACTTAATTAATCAGTATATTATTAATCCAGTTTTAGATGCAAATTGTTGTTGTAGAAATATATTAACAATTTTTGTATTACCCTCATGTGCTTTTGATATATGACAAGAATTGCATAAGGTAATCAAATTTTTAGGCTCTAATGTTAGCAATTCATTTATGTGTACTGGTATTATATGATGAATATGTAATTTGCCACCTTTAGCATTACATAATTGACAGGTATAATTATCTCTAACAAAAATTGATTTATTTAATCCAGTTCTATGCATAATTCCACGCAATAATTCACGTTCAGTTTTAATTGGGACATCGGGATTTTTACCTTTAGACTTCCTATATTCTCTGATAAGCTCCATTTTTCCACAACCACATCCTTTAATATGGCCATGAATTAAATTTCCTGTAGTAACCTGAGTATCATTTCCACAATCACAATGGCATTTCCAATAAATATCCGATCTATTTTCTGCTATTGAACCCAATTTTTCAATTACAATTAATTTTCCAAATCTTTGTCCTATCAAATCCGAATATTTAGTTTGGATTGCTTTTAATAAGCACCCACAAGATTTGTTAATGCCATTTATTAATTTATATTTTGATATTGATACAGTATTACCACAATCACATTTACATAAATATAATTGCTGTTTTTGATTATTTCGTCCGTTTATTCCAATAACAGTTAATTGATTATATGTATTTCCAATAATATTTTCTTTATCTTGTCTTCTACAGCCACAAGATTTTAATGTATTGTGAGTTAATTGATATTTTGTAGCAAAACAAAAATTACCACAAGAACATTTACAATGAAAAGTTTGTTCACTGGAGGATTTTCGTGGTCCTAATTTAATAACTGTGATTTGATTAAAAGTTTTACCTAAAATATCACTGTAATCAAGTGGATATTGTGCCATATAATTGCCTATATTGTGCCATAAAAATAGCCTCTAATGAAAGAGGCTATTTATAATCAATTTATTAATCATAACTCTAGCTAACAGTTATACCACCAGCTTGTGGAAGAATTATAAATGTTTCGATTATGCGCTCAGCGGCCTTCGTCGGCACAAGTGAGATATTCATCCGAAGTTCATTATTTTCTGCTGAAAGTACTGTATTAACACTTGGACCCACATCAACAGTATAGCTTTGAATTGCACCCTTCTTTAAATGATCTTCTAGTACAGTTTCTGCAACTTGTTTTAACCGATAAGCAGTAGTGCTATCGTTAAGTTCAAATTCAAATGTCTTAGATGCAGTGGCAACAACTTTACGAAGTTTTAATAAAAGTCTACGAACATTTACTCGATCTAATGCAGTTGTTGCAGTTTGAAGAGTATATTGGCCTTTAATATAAATTCCTTGACTTGCATCATTATGAATGGGGTTTACTTGATTTAAGCAAAGATAATCACGATCACCTAAACTTAAAGTGCGTTCAGTAGCTAATGCAGTTGTTAACATACCCCGATTAACACCGGCAGGAGCATAATAAACATCTGCTACCTGATCGTTATAAGCATATTGAGCGGTTACTAAGCTACTTGGAGGAACAAAGATATTTTTGTTATTTACTGAATCATTAATTTGTACCCATGGATAATACATAGCACCATAAGAACTATTTATATTTTGTAAGGTGGTTCTATATGAAACTACACTTTGAACATCTAAGCCAAATGGAGGATCAATAATAGCAAAAGCATCTCCACGAGTAGTACAAATTGAAATCATGGCTTTAGAAACTGCAGGATCTGAAGACCAGCCTGGAGCAACTAATAAATTAATATCTAAAGTTTCGGGATTTGCAAATGAGTATAGTCCAGTAGAAACTCCATCACCAATAATAGTGCTAGAAGTAATTGAAGAACCAGCAGAACCACCTAATAAGAAATCTGCAAACACTCTTACATAAGCACCGGAAGAATTTAAGGTATAATTTAATCCTTCAGATACCCCTTGATTAATTTCGGATGTGGCTAACACAAATGATGGAGTTAGATTATCAGTTGGAATTCCATGAGTAACAATACCAGTAGTATAATTTACAGTATCTGCAGTAGTATAATCTATTTTTAATGCTACTCTTCGTGAATTAGCTGCAATTAATGACTGAATAATTTCTGGAGTACCGTCATATTGTTCAACTAATGAAAAATCAGATACTTGAACACTGGTAGTAGAAATTAAAGTGCTAACATTGCGCTCATAAATTCTAACAGTATAATTTTGTAACCCAGTGGAAGTTAAATTAGTAGAATTTATATTTAAAGTAATAGCAGTATCAGAGGCATCTGCTTCACCTAATGTAGTGAATTTAAATATAGTAGGAATCCAAGATGTACCAGCTTGAGACATTACCCAAGTAGGTCTGCTTAATCCCATTGTAAACTGTCCAGAGATAACTTGGTCAGCTACAATTAAAGGAGTTAATGGAGCGGGAGTTTGAGCAGAATATAAGAAAGTACCATTTGCTCCAGTAACTAAAGAACTTAAGCGTACTTGAATAGTGTTATTTAAAGAATCAGTTAATGCAGAAATTGCACTAAATCCTCTAGATAATCCTGAAACAATACTACCAACACCATAAATACTAGATGCGGTAGAAGCAACACGTAAATCTGACCAAATCACAGAAGTTTTTGGATAAGTTGCTGGGGCAGGTTGAATTGCAAGATTTACTACTGTTAATAGAGCATTAAAAATTGCTTGAGCTAATTGAAGATTTACTGAATTATTAGCAACAGAAGTAGGAGCTTCCATTGGGAATGCAATATCGTATACACTTCCACTAGTTACAGTTAATAAACCCTCTAAAGTAGATAATACTGTAGCTTGAGTTGTGGAAGTTAACCCAGCTAAAGTAGTAGTTGCAGTACCAGCATTACTATAGAGTAATCTAACTGGAGTATTGTTAGCAGATTCAGCAAATACTAACATTGGGGTTAGATTAGTTGGAGGAGTGAAGGTACCCACAGTTGCAATACCGATACTACCAACTGCAGTAGCTGTAGTAGGAGAATTTAAAGATGAGAAAGCAGAAATGGGTAAAGTAACATTTGGAACAGGAGTGCCATTAGTTAAAGGAGTACCAGCTGATAATCCAGTAATTGTGGCTGTAGTACCCTTACCTGCACCTAAAGTCACGGAAAAGCTATTTCCAGTAATTAATCCGGTTTGATTAGCAGTGATAAAACTATTTAAATCAGAACCTAATTTATTTATAGAGGGGGAAATTCCAGTAGTATCTGTAAAATCAAAATTAGGAATTACCACAGTAGCATCAGTAGTTGGATTAAATGCAATAACTTTAGATGCCCCAGTAGCAGTAGAAGCATCAGTTAAAGCTAAAGTCATTGATGTGGCTGTTTGTGATTGTAGGGTCCAATTACCAGCAAATGGAGTATAGGAAGCTGGTAAAACCATTGAAGATTTTGCTTTAGTTGCGTCAGAAGGAGATACTCTGGTTACCCATAACATTTGTCCTTGACTTAAATATGCCATTGCAGCATATCCAAGATAATGATTAGGATTTACTTGACCAAAAGTATTTACAAAATCACTTTGAGAAGTAATAAGTACTGGTGTATTAGTGGGGCCGGTATCTGAAGTGCCAACCATTCCTACAATAGTTGCAGAAAGATTGCTAACATATGCAGAAAGATCCTGCTCTAAAGTATACACACCTGGGGAAATAAATTGACTCATATTTAATATATCCTTATTTTAAATTATACACCGGAAGATAAAATTAATTTAGCTTCATCTATATGGAAAGTAACATTAACTTCAATTGGTTTTCCATTATCAGTCCAATCTAAAGTACTTGACCGCTTAATATCTGAGGGCCATGCACCCACTAATAACCAACTTTCAACTACCGAGTGATCTGGGCCATAAACTAGTAAAGTTAGATTTTGTTTATAATCTGCTGGAAATCCCATTAAAGAAGTATCTCGATTATATACTTGTTTATGCCAAGCATCTAATGCAGCGGATGCTTTATTATCTACAAAATCATAAAAACTGCAAGTAAAATCACCATAAGTTACTTTAGCAGCTGCAACTTTGTATAAATTATGCATTCTATGAATTTCTTGTTTATCTATATTGATATCAGGGATGTTGGCACTTTTACATGTTAATCTAAGATCATCAGTAAACAGTATCTCATACCGATTAACTCGTTTGGGCTCTTGTAAATTCGTGGTCCAGCCCATCATTCTTTCGCTCATATTATTTTACTCCGGAACAATTATCTATATTTAATTCAGAACGTTTTTCTGATATAAAAGCATCAAGCATATCTTTATTTGTATTAAAACCATGTTTCTTATGAAATTCTTTGTGTAATGAAGTTTCTAACAAAATTCCATTATTAACATCAAATAAAATATTCTCAAATTCTTTCCAATTATCCATAGTAATTTTATATGTTTTATATAAAATATGCAAAGGAACAATATGATGAATTTCATAGTGTTCTGGAATTTTATTTAAAATAGCACATTTATAAGCATATTTCTTTTTGACATCGTTTTTCCATTTAAAATTTTCGGGCATCATTCGTAAAAATTCTTTCAATGCAGCATTTTCATAGGGAATTCCAGTTCCTCCGTTTGATAGGGAATGTAATTCAGCTGTCTTACATCCGCAGGATTTTATATTAGTAACATATTGAACATGTGGATAAGTAATAATTTTTCCACAGCCATGACATTTACAGATAACTGGAACACAATCATCATGAGCATATTCATCAGGTTTATAATCAAAGTTTAAAATTTCTAAATAGCCATACTTTTTACCAATATATTTTTCTCGTTTGGCTGCGTTTCTTTCTTTAGTATTTTCTTTGTGTAAACATCCGCAAGATTGTTTATAATAAAATAAACTATTTTTTGTGGTTTCTACAATATTTCCACAACTGCATTGACATTTCCAAATAATACCTCCATGTTTTCGTTTATCTGTAGCTTCAAGAACAGTCAATCTTCCAAATACAGAGCCAATAAAATCTTCTATATATTCATCTTTGATATTTTGTACTTTACAGCCACATGAAGTTACTTTATTTCGACAATAATCATGTTTTCTTACAGTTTTTAAATTTCCACAAATACATCTACATAAATATCCTGCATAAGTTCTTTTGGTAGAGTTAATGCGAGTTTCTGAAATAATTGTCAGTAATTGTATAGATTCTTTTGAGTTATTCTTCATTATCAAATTCAATATCTAAATTTAATGGGTATTTTTCTTTATTTTTTCTTGTATCTTTAATGATTCTGACATGATGATTTACGGATTGTCTCTCTTTTATAATTTTAGATACCTGCAATGCTTTTTGTTTTCTATTTTTAGTTTCTTTAGACTCTGACATAAATTATCTCTCATCAAATATAATTTTTAGAGTTTTATAAAATTCACTAATTGAACTATCGTTTTTAATAACTAAATTCCAATCTTTAAATTTATCTAAATCTAATTCAGATGCATGAGTAGTATATGTAGCTCCAGAAGAAATGCGAAAGTTTTCATCTCTTTCAATTTTTACTAAGTAAAATCCTAATTCCTTTAATAAGTTTAATTCATTTAAAAATCTACCATCAGTAACTATAATTGGAATATCCGGAGATACTTCGGACAATCTTTTTCTAAATACATTAAGCCATACTTCAGGATCTTTTGCTCTAGCATAATCAGTTCCTATATATTGTAATAATTTCCTTTCCTTACAAACAGGAAATCCACATGTTTTTTGAATAAATTCAGAAATTTCATATAGGGGATCAGCAAATTTTAATATCTTTGCATTAGTAAATTTTGAAATATTATTGATACAAAAATCTGCTGCGGTATCTTTGCCAGATCTCTGCAATCCACAAAAAGCTAATTTAGTATATGAATGTAAAGGTAAAATTTGAGTTTTTAAATTTTTAAATTCTGGACTAGTCATAAGATAATTTTCAAATATTTTTGCAGTTTATTAATTAATATTTTTTGAATTTCTTGAGAAATTGAATAATTTAATGAATTTATAAAAGAAATATATAATAATTTTTGAGCTAAATCAAGATCAATAAAATG
>JAEHJW020004272.1_pt2 | contig 60033 bp, 56 predicted proteins | sample 9271431 | NCBI WGS metagenome assembly JAEHJW02 | reverse complement strand
CCCCATAGAAACTTGTATAAAAATAACGAATGATAGTCCGGCCATCGTCACCACTTGCACAAACACCGATACTGTTTTACATCAGTATTCCATTCATATTGACACTAGTTCTAGTGGTGGTGGTGGGGGTGGTTGTACTACAGGGCCTGGTGGGAATGGTGGAAATGGTGGATTTCCAGGAGGAGCCGCCGGTGCTGGTGGTGATGGTTATAATGGAACCACACCAGGTCTCGCTGGACAGCCTGCTGGTGGTGAAGTTATCGTAGAAACTTGGTGATTCCTCATTGTATTTAGTATAAGACACGATACGATATTAAACTAGAGCACTTGAGACTAATCTGTATAATACACAGGGGATTTTTCTACGAGAAAGAATATCCATAAAAATAGTAAAAATAACATGATACTGGTCGTGTCGCTATAGCGACACGACCAGTACATTGAAATATTACAAATTTGCTTGAACGATTGCGCCAGCACCACCAATCCCAATACTAGATGCTGTCGGAGCACTTCCTGGGGATCCTGCTGAAAATGGTTGTAGTATGGTTTTAGTACTGTTCTCAAGATCAATAACGACTATAGCACCACTACCACCACCGCCACCGCCATAACTACCAGAACTACCATTACTTGCAGTTCGCAGTCCATTACCCCCGCTCCCACCGCTTGCATTCAGAGCGTTAATAATCGTAGAGCCAAGTAAGTGTCCAGTTATTATGTAAATTAAACCACCACTACCGCCACCGCCACCGCCACCATCTCCTGTGTTATTATAAGTATTAAAACTGTCATATCCACTACCACCGACACCTCCGGTAGATGCAATAATATTCTGCATGGTATTTGTTCCGCGCTGGATATATTGGGCTGCGATATACACCCCTACACCTCCAGGCGCTGCTCCACCTCCACCACCGCCGGAATTTACGCCGTCACCGCCACCTTGACCGCCTGGTCCGCCATACGCACCGATAGCGACAGGAAATAGACCAACAGGATTATACGAATTGTAAAACGAAGGAAACGTAGATCCTAAACTATACGGGATGGCTATCGTTTGTCCGGGTAATCCACTACCACCAGGGTACGTTCCGGCCATACCTGCACCGCCACTACCACCAGCGCCACCTGGACCAGAAATACCTACACCTACGATTGAGTTAGTTTGCGTGGGGTTAATTCCCGTTGTTGCATTTCCAGTACCACCGTTTGATGCGGTATAAGGCGCCTGTGGTATAGTTGACGACGAGGCAATTGCTCCGAATACACGACCAATCGGGACACCAGGGGCTCCAATGGAAGATGTAGCATTTTCTCCACCAGCACCAACATAATTTCCAACTATGGCATACTCTCCTGCAGCACTTATATCCAAAGTACCTTTAACAAAAATACGAAAACCGTTGGTAAGGATATGCACAAAGCCTTTTATGGTGACATTTTCATAATACATATCTCTTGTCAATGTTATATCCCTAAAACCATATATGCTAATAGATCCATCTGAACCATCGCCAAAAATTGACGTGGTGTTTTGTGCCATCCAATCTTTCAATTGATGTGGTGTAAAGTCTCCTGTAGCAGTCACAGTACCTTGTGATAGATCACCAGTCTGTGCAAAACTATTCATCGTCATACTTAAACTAAGTACAGAAGTTAATAACAATTTTTTCACAGTGTAGTCCTCCTAACAACAACCCATAACTATAAAATAATAAAAATAATCCTGTAGTTATGCGGTGTCAGTTGCCACCGCATAACTGACACAGTGTTAAACTGGGGCACTCATGACTTCGGAATGATACGATCCACCGGGTGATTGTGTACTGACAATTGGATCCCAAAACGAAGCATTGAAGCGACCGCGAAGCCAAAGAACCCCAGCTCGCCGGTCACGATTACGCGGCACATAGGGGTGATAATCCTGCCCAGAGTAGCGTTCTCCAACAACAGCGGGTGGGGAGATAACGGTTTGCGACCAGGTTGATCCACCGTCAAGTGAGACTAATCTGTACAGTGTACACTGGGTACCGATCGCATTTCCAATCGAGGCATAGATTAATCCTGGAATCTCTGGATCCAGCGCTATACCTGGCGCAAAACTTGGATTCTGCGTTGTTGCGGCTGGTGGGAGTGATCCGGTAATGGTATTTGGAATCAATGATTTGGTCCATTGTGTACCATCCCAACGGGCATACCAATAAACCATCGGATAGGCAAGTCCTGAAGCAAGTGAATTTATGGCAGCCTCTTTCCATTTAGTAGGAGTTGCAGATTTACAAATTCAACTTACTCTTAGTTCCAATACACCAAATGATGGAAAATCGATTGATATTTATTTGGTTGGTGATGATGGTACTGGTGGTGCTGTTGGTAAATCAGGAAATCCAAATTTAATAACTAATCCAACTACTCATGCTGTCATTGGATTTAATTCTGCTTCTTCTATTTATATAATAACTATACAATATAGTAGTCTTAGTGCATTTAACATTGGTCCAACTACAATAACTATTAATATACCAGCAACTGCTGTTGCTAAATTAAATACTATGTTTAATGCTACAAATGGTGAATATTGGATTGGTATATCCACTGGATCAACTGCCGATGGTTGGTGGTATAATGGGAATGGCACTGGTGTTAATGTAGCAAATCAAAAATATTACAATAATACGGTTATTACCAATACTGTTGCAACTAGTTTAACAACAGGTCAAGCACAAATGATGTCAGTGGTAGAAGATTATGGTAATTCTATACCCATTACTGTTGCTGGCGACAGTAATCCCAATTCTGTTGGAATTGGAGCTGCTACATTAAGTGGTGGTACTGGAGATGTAACAATTTGTTTTTGGTAAACAATATATTAATTAGTAGTTGTTAAAATAGCAAGCAATACAATAGAACATGCATATAGAGCTGGCCACTGTGGCCAGCTCTATATGTTTTTTAATTTTACTATTTTATAGATAACTTATTTACCAGAGAGGCTGGTGTAGTATGAAACGACTATTATTAGCAGGAGTAGTATTACTGAGTACTACACAATTTACATGTGCACAAACATATAGTCTTTCTGCTCCATTACCATTATTGTCTACAGCTAACACATGGGCATTAAATCAATCATTTACTGATATTGTCTCTACCAATAACATTGAGTCTTCTGGAAATTGGCTATTAATAGCATCCGATGTCCCTACAAATAAAATATTTTTTAAGAATGGTTACTTTGGACCAGTTTTATTACAGATGGGTGGTACAAATGCAGATATCGAACCTAGTACCGATATTCAGCTTCCTGGCGGTGCTTGGGGTTCTGGTAATTTAGTCAATAACTTAGCACCAATCTACCAAAATTCTACTTTTACCGGCACCACTACTGCACCAGCAGCTTCTTTTGGTGCATTTTTACAACAATCTGACAACTCATCCAATACTAATGGTATTGGCTTTTTTGAACATTTAATAGCAAATGGTTCTGGTGTTGTCGGCACTCGTGGTGCTGGTATGTTCCTATTGGACATTGCCGCCACTACAGGTAATACAGTATTACAAGAATATGTTGGGTTAACTGGTAAATGTAATTTAATGGCAACCGATGGTCCTGGACCAACAACAGCAAATCGATCTGTTTGTTTTGCTAGTAATCCTGTAGCACACATAGGTGCTAATGTTTTATCTGGTGGTGTCGTCGGTGAAGAAATTGATACATGGATAGAATCTGGTGCTAGTGTACTTGATAGAATAGGATTGCAAATAGTTGATGTCACTGGAACTACTTATGGCACACAAGCAACACGAGATGATGTGTCCCTCACTATTAATAATCAGTATAGTCCATCGTCCACTCTGGGATTTAAAGTAGGTCTTGAATTTGGTCGTACTGGTGGAAACTTTCCAGTTGCTACTAATGGTACTCTTATATATGGACAAGCTAATGGAGGTGGCAACTGGACTGTAGCTAACGGTATCGATTGGCATTTAGGGACAGTTACAGGTGATTGGCTTAATCTTGGTGGTAAGTTCACAATTGATGGGTCGGGTAACACTACTATTGGTGGAACACTAACAGTTTCTGGTGTTACTGTTATAAACAATAGCACGAATATTAATTCTTATCTTGGTATCGGCAACAACACCAATAATGGCACCATGACTCTTGATGGACCAACTGCCAATGCACGTTGGATTGGTTTACAAGATACTGGTTATGATAGATGGCAAATTGCATTAGATGGAACTACGTCGTATAATGCAACAGCTAATTGGGCAATATCTGTAGCATACACTATCAATACAGTAGTTAATAATTTAGGAAATGCTTATAAAGTAACCACTGCTGGAACATCGGCTGCATCTGGAACAGGACCATCTGGAACAGGAACAGCAATTACTGATGGTACTGTGGTATGGACTTATCTTGGCCCTGCAAACACTGGTGATAATTTTGTACTTTGGGCATGGGATGATCCTCGTATTTTAAGAACATCGCCATTCAGTATTACTCGTTCTACCTTACAGGGATATTTCAGTTATGGTCTGTACGTATCAGACTATTTTAATACTACCAGTGCTAATGCTGGTTCTGTAACTATTACACCGCTAACTGCAACAGCCACCGCAACGTCCGGAACGGCTCAGATAACCAACACCTTATCGCCTGGAGGGAATGGGGGCTCTGGGACCACCTCCCTAGAGCTTAATAAACTCACACTCTATGGTGCACCAACCAACAACTGGTGGGTCGGTTTAGATCAACTCCAATGGTCCGGCTCAGGTGGTAATGGACAACACGTAGCACGCTATGCGCAAACAACACGGTATGGTCATTCTACCGGTGGTGCTTCAAACAACCCACAATTGTGGGGTATGATCTCCGAAAACGACGACTTTACCGGCTTGCCGTCTTCCCAAACTAATGCACAATTATCAATGGAATTTGATCTTACTGGACACGGAATCGATGATGCTAACAACAGACAAAATCAGATAGTTGTCATTCGCCCAGCTGCTGACAATACCAATTATTTTGAAGTAAATAGTGGTGTCGGTATCGTTATGAACACTGGTGGCTATGTAAAGCGTGCACTGGGTGTCGGTGGTTCATTCACAACCACAGCTCTTGATTTTAGATATGCACGTTCATTTGAACCAAATGCGATAAGTCTGTCAACTAATACTGGTACTTATGTAACGGTTACAACAGCAGTAACATCATCTGTTACTATTCCAGTATCTAATGTGATGCCATTTACTTCTGATTTCATTGGACGTGACATTAACACTGGATTCACTAATACAATATTCTTTTCAGATGGTCAAAGTGCAAGTGAAACTGGTTATGCTATCACTGGAACTGGACCTACACCGACTGGTACTATAACTGTTTCAGTTGCAATCAGTGAAGCTGCTGGTAATTATGTATTCAATAACAGTCGTACCATATGGCTTGGATCTAATATGAATATTTCACTAGATGACAACGGTATCGTTAATTTATTTGGTGATGGTACTAATGCTCACATCACAGCACCATTGACAATTCCAACTCTTAATTTAGCTGCTGCAAATGGATCTGCCTCGTATTCTCAAATATATGTGGATAGTGCTGCTAATACCTATAACAACGATGTGGTGTTTCGCACCGGACCTTCGGGAACGTATCATTACACCATTATAGATCAGTCTGGTAATTTAAATGTTCCAGCTATTGTTACTGTAAATAGTGGCTATTTCGATGCCAGCCATACGACAAATGCTTTTGCGTGGGCAATTGGTCCTAATAATGTTCCATTGCGAGCAGTAAATGCAGCAGGTAATGCATCCTATAATTTGCTTATCCTTAATCCCTCAAATGCAGCTTTTGTTGCATCAGATCCAGCTATAACAGGAGTTGGTGTTGGCAATGGTACATCATCTATCACGTTAAGTGGACCAATTTTTGCTGCAGATACGACAACTACCCCTGGTGGTAAACAACCACTCTGCATCGACACCACAACTAAGCAAATATACATGGGAAATGGTGGTACATGTTAATTTTGACATAAGCACCTTATTTAAAATATTGATATAACCTATTCTACTACTTACAGCTAGATAAATAAAAAGGAGTCTGGCAAACTACCAGACTCCTTTTGTTTGGTATTATATAGATACTTATTAATGGAGATTAATTATGCCAGTTACTGTGCCACCATTTGATCAGTCTTTATTAAAACAAGTTGCTGCTGGTATTGCTGCACCGCCAGTATGGCCTAATCAAAATGCTACAATTATTTTTAACTGGAGTCAGTATATGGTAGGAGCAGCGGTGGAATCCATCGCTGGTTGGACACATATTGGTGCTACTCCTGGTGCAGCCAAAATAAATAATCTAGGGGGTGTAGATTTCACCACTAGTACAGCAGATGCTTATTTGTATAACACTGGTCATCGAGCACATTATGTTGAAGCAAATTTACTAGTTGCATCTAATATCAGTTTTCCTCTTGCAGTACGGATAGTGGATCAAAATAATTTTATTGGTGTTAGGGTAAATTCATCTACTGTGCAAGTAGAAGTGTATGCTTGTGTAGCCGGTGTGTTTACTGAATTATTTAGCATTGCCAGTCAAACTGGACTTCCTCCTTATGATACTTACCGACTAGAAGCATATGACAATGACACTGTTGCATTATACTGTGAAGGATTAATTGTCGGTACTAGTCAAATTCCTACTGCTTTATCCAACTCTACTAATATTGGCTTTATTGCTCTCAGTACTACGGCTAATATTTTAGGTAATTTGTCTCTTTATGAAGGTCCTCCACTACATGGCACTGGGGTAACAGGGTCGTGGTGGAATGGCGATGGAACCACCAATGCAGTTAGTGCTGAAGGTAAAACGTGGTTCACTAGTGTAACACAAACAGCTTCGAATAGGATTTATGGTGCATTACAAATTAGTCAAATTGATCACGTAGCTGGAACAGTATCAACCTATACATTAATTAGTGGAGCTGGTTGGGGGAATAATCAACAAACACCAGTTATTTTAATACGTCCTGATGGCCGTCTTATTGCATTTTATTGTCAGGTATTATCTACTATTATTCGATACCGAATAAGTGTTAATCCGTATGATTCTACTGCTTGGGGATCAGAAAATATTTATACAGGAGTTACCTACTCTGCAGGAGTACAAGTAACATCTACTCTTGAAGGTGTGGTATTTCCAGCTGCAACAATTCTTTCTGCTGAAGTCAATACTATTTACTTAATGTTTCTTTGTTTCAATTGTAATTTATGCTATGCCACATCGGTGGATTTAGCTACCGTGGAAGTACCAACTGTCGATGGTGGCACACAAATACCAGCAACCTGGTCTGCAGCTAATGTTTTTGTTCCAACTCCAGGAACTGCGCTAATTAAAGGATTAACTTTTAGAATACACAGTAACGAGATAGATCGAATTGATCTAATGTTAACATATGATCCAAACACTAGACCATCTACTACTCAAACAGATGTACGTCATGTGTATTATAAAGCAGGTAATCTATATACCACCAGTGGACAATTGATACAGTTATCTACTGGTTTAGGTAATTTTATCACTACAAATTTCACTGCTGTTATAGGAACTAATGTACTAACAGTACCAGCTGGACTTTCAATAGTTCCTGGAATGTCTGTAGTATCTGGAGGATATATATCTTCCGGTGCTGTTGTTCAAAGTGTTTCTGGTACGACAGTTACGTTGAATAACAGTTCCACTGTTACGACTGCTGCAACTAATATCGTAGTGTATTTTATTCCTTATAATTATTTTAATCTTACTGCAATTGCTACAAGTGGACTACCTGATAACATTGGATATGTTACTTTATTTGAGATCACTCGCAATACAGTAAATGGATATATACAAGTAGTATTTTCTCAATCTTTTACTTCAAATCCTGGTAATTATCCAAATACTTATTGGTATGCTTTTTGGAATGGAATAAAATGGAATAAATTACAAATTCCCAATACCATTACTGGAACACTGTCGCCATTAATAACCGCAATGTGTCCTGGTATTGCTTTAGATCCAGAAATTCCTGGTCTAGTCTATGCTGCAATTGGAGACATTACTTCAACCAAAAGTGTATTGTATCGATTACTGACACAAGATGGTGGGCAAAGTTGGTCTAGTGTTTTACTATCTCCTCCTGATGTAGTTGGTGATCAATATGCTGGACAAAATTTCAGTCCTTGTGTTCCATTAAATCGTGATAATAGATGTGGCGTGCTTTGGTTACGTGGTCGATATGTGTTTTCTATGTTTAACAATATCACTGCTGTGACACCACCATATGGATCAGTGCATTGTGAAGCAATGAGTGCTCCAGTCTAAAAATACCATCACACATAAAAGATTTACCATTTTATAGACTTTTAATAAGAGGTGTTGAAATGCAAAAAATTATGCTTGTTGTTGTGACAATGTTACTTTCTATTACTGGCACAGCGATGGCTGATGATGTTGATTTTTCTTTAGACAACGTTACTGCCACTAATGGTACAATTGCAATGCATCTGAGTGATTGGTTTGCGAATGTGCCCAATGGTATTGGTAATGCGGCAGCTTATAGCATTGGTACTTCTGGTGTCACGGTGCCTCTGTTGTCCACTGCTAATACTTGGACACTGAATCAGACATTCAGTGCCTTGACATTGCCCCCTTCGACGACTGGTACAGCGACACAGACTTTTACTAATTCCCCTTGCACTGGTACTACTGTGGCAAAGTGGATACAGGTTACCATTACTGGACAGACTGGTACTTTCTATATTCCGGCCTGTCAGTAAAACACTATTGGTAGAAGTACCATTGTATTAATTTAAACTAATTCAAATGACATCGCATGCGCAAATGCGCATGCGATGTCATGTTCTATGGTGATTATCTTATAAAGACTCATACCAAGATAGATTTATAACCAAAGGTATTTTAATGAGCACCTTGGCCGATGTGGTTACGTTTGGTGGCGGAACGGCTACAGAACTAGCCAGTATGACAACACCTGTATTACTTGGTGTTATGTTAATTGAAACCGATACTGGTGTTATTAAAATTGGCGATGGAATATCACTATATCAAGCATTGCCAGTGTTGACAACAGTACAAAATATTAACACCACATCATCTACTTTAGCAAAAGTACTATTGCAAAATTCACAAGCAATTACTTCATTAAATCAAGCTAATCAAGCAGCGATAGAATCAGGAGCAGCAGCTGTAACAGCTTCTCAATCAGCAATTAATGCATTAAGTGCAGCCACAAGTGCACGGTCTGATCTTAATCAAATAGTACAAGATACACTATACAACAAAACCGGAATTACTGTAAATGGAAGTGCTGAAACAAACTTAACTTTAGGTTATAGTTTCAGTCTTACTAATGGTACTGTAGATGTTAATTTAGCAACTGTACCAGCACTTACAGTCAGTGCCACAACTATGTCGGTACTTGATAATTTTGTTATTGAACAAGCTGGTTCTTTACACACAATTGATGGTTCTGAAGTAATTAGTGCACTTGGATTACAAACTTCGCAATTATTTAATGCTGGTACAGTATCTGCACTAGGACCACATTTAAATTTAACTGCTGGTACATTAGATGCTATCATACAAACACAGTCATTTACCGCTGGTACTGTTACTAGTTTAGGAAGCAATTTAAGTTTAACTACTGGTACACTAAGTGCGGTTGTTCCACCACAGGATTTCACTGCTGGTGTTGTATCTGCCATTGGTTCAAATCTTATACTTAATACCGGAACATTAAATGCTATTACACAGACACAGTCGTTTACTGCTGGTGATGTTAGTATACTAGGAGCTGGTTTAAATTTAACAACTGGAACATTATCAGTTATTCCAACTGTACAGAACTTTACTGCTGGGACTGTCAGTAGTATTGGCACACATCTTACGATTAATGCTGGAACTCTTGATGCAATAGTTCAACCACAAACATTTACTGCTGGTTTAGTATCTGCACTGGGACCACATTTAAGTTTAAGTACTGGTACACTAGATGCTATAGTTCCAGTAGAGTTATTCACTGCTGGCAGTGTAAGCAGTATAGGTGCAAATCTTGCACTTAACCTTGGTACACTTAGTGCGATTGTTCCACCGCAAGATTTTACTGCAGGAAATGTTTCTGTAATTGGATCACATTTAACATTAAATACTGGTACACTTGCCTCGATACCTAATTTTTCTGTTGGTACTGTAACCAGTCTTGGCGGTAATCTTGCATTGATAGCTGGGACACTAAATGCAGTTGGTTTAGTATCGAGTTTACATGCCGACAGTGATGTGTTATTAACTAATCCAATTGCTGGTGACATTTTACAATATAACGGAACCGATTGGATAAACAGAAGAGAAAAATATATTATCGGTGGTTGGATTCCTGGATCTATTGTAGTAGGACAAACTTTAGCTTCTGTAGTCTTAGCTAGCAATGTAACATGGCCAGCTAATTTTGGATTGTGTGACAATGGTGCAACAACTGAAGTAAAAGCACGTAATACTGCAACTGCTCAAGTTAATTTAGCTTTTAGAATTTGCCCAGCCGCCAGTGATCCAACTGTAGTTAGTAATTTTATTCAACAAGGCACTATCATTACTGCAGCAAGTGGATATATCGGTCAATGTTTCACCAATGGTGGTACTGCTGTTAATGGATATACTGGTGACTGTGTTGATATTGTATTGCTAGGAACTGTGACTGATGTCACTTATGCTAATGTACAATTATCAATTGCGGCAGACACTTAATATAACAAACACATAACCAATCTAATGTTGGAGTATATTAATGGCTGATTACTTAGTTATCAAAGCTGCTGATGCAGCGCTTAACCCACCTATTCCTGATATTACTGCAGCTGCTGCTGCATTGAATGCACAGACTACTACATTAACGCAACCAGCTACTGCAGTTTCGGTAGCAACTGTGCATGGTATTCTATTGTTATCACCAACTGGAGATTGGTTACGAGTAGAAGCACGTGCAGCTTTAGCATTTTCATCAGGCTATCCTACCTCACCAGTAGCATCAGATGCACCAATTGCTGCTGCTAAACTTGCGGTTATCTTAGCTACTAGTAAAGTAGATAGTGTCGATCCATTACATTGGGCTGGATTTTTAGCTCAATTAAATATTCTAGTATCGGCTGGTGATATATCAACTACCTCATTGACTGAAATTGAATCATTAGCACCATTAACTGTAGCTATGTGGCAACCTAGTTTAACAGCCGGTGATATCCAGACGGCGAGGATGCAATAATGACCGCAACATATATGGGCTGGGCGCCATCGGATGGTGGAACAGTTTGGACAGCAGCGAGTTGGTCAACTACCTTGTTAGGTCTTGCCAATAGTGCAATGTCGATATCACCCGTTATCGATAACACAGAAGCAACTATTGGAGCTGCAGCCTACACTGAAGGATTTTTACAAATTGATTTAGGTGCTCCAGTTACCTTTGGCACTGCATTACCTATAGCTGTTTCAGCTGTAGCTTTAGATAGTTTTGATGGAGTAAACTTTACTCCTGCTTTTAGTGCAGGTGTTACATTATACCCACTTGATTATCAATGTACTCAGTGTTTTGGTGCTTCAATAGCACAACAGTTTATTCATGTTCGTGGTATTTTTCTATATCCAAGTCTGATTAAAATTGCAATTATAAATAATTTAGGTGTAGCATTTCCAGCCACTGGGGTTACTACAACATTCTACCGGGTAAGACAGCAAGCGGGTTAAACTCATGTTTTCTAGAAAAAATTATAATCCTAGAATGGTACCATCTGGTCCATTTGAACTAAATTGGAATCATCCATTATCACAAGGATTAGTTGCATTATATGTTGCTGGTAGAGTAGATGATCTTACTGGAAATGGTCCTCCACTAATAACAGAATACAGAGCTGGACAGCACGGTATTGCATTTTTATCTGGAGTAGCAAATGAAGCACCTATACCACAAGCATATAGAATAGGTGAAGCAGTATCAATTTTTGCTATAGCAGAAATTTATTTAAACCATCAAACTTTTATAATTATAGGTTTAAGTGATACAAGTAATGCATTTAATACATTTTATCAATTAAATGTCAATGGGTATGAAAGTATTGTTTTTTATTATAACAATGGCCAATCTGGTATACCTGGAAACAGCAATCTGAGTATACCATGGAATGCATCCACCAATCCATTTACCGCTAGTAAACAGTATGTCACTATGTCTGGAACATTAAAATATGGTGGTATGGCTAAACTATATACCAATGGTGCATTGAATGTATCACAAGTTGCACCAGTGGGACCTGCATACAACGGAGTATCTGCTTTAATAGCACCTGCATATGCTTCTACTAATGTTATTGTCCCAATCGCTGGATGGTATAATATTGAATTATCGGCAGACATGACAGCATGGTTACATGCCGAACCATTTGCTATGCTAAAACCAGTTAAACCACGTACATTATATTCATTTCCAACTAGCTTGTTGAATAATAATTCAGCTTCAATAGGAAAGAGTACTTTTATTTATGTCATAACCTAAATAAAAGTAAATTGTAAATTTATCATTTTATGGATTATTGATACTTTACTATTGAAGGATTTATTACAATGAGTACATTATCAGATGTAGTTCAATTTGCTGGTGGTACAGCAGCACAATTTGCATCACTAACTACACCTATCCCATTAGGTACTTTGACTATTGAATCCGATACTGGAATCATTAAAGCTGGTGATGGTAGTTCACTGTATTCTGCGTTGCCTATTTTGACATCAGCCCGTAATATTTCTAATCTTTCAAAGACTTACATCGAAGGTCTAACTGCATCTACTACAGCCAGTTCTTCCGCTACATCGGCTAATCAAGCTGCTACACAAGCTGCACTTGCTGCTACTCAAGCTGCATCGCATGCACAAAGTGCTGCCAGTAATGCTGCTGCTGCTGCTGCAGACTCAGCTAATTTAACTGGTAGTATTTCGCAATTGACTGCACAAGTATCTGGGTTATCTGCTGGTGGGGTTGGTGGTGCAACAGCTACTAATCAGCAGACAGTTATTACTAATCTTGAATCTTTACTACTTACTATTCAAGGTGCACCTGGTGTAAAACTAGCTCCTGGTACAAATCAAATTGGTTCTGTTTCTATTAGCAATCCATCGACAATTGGCGATGGTGTAATTGTTGGTGGTGCAGAAACAGTTGTTGTTATCAACGCTGGTGGTGCAAGTAATGCCAGTTATGCACCAAGTGATACAATTACCGTGTTTGGAGGAACTGGTACTACCAGTGCTATTCTTGAGGTGACAGCTACGCAAGTTGTTTCTGCAAGTATTGTTGCTGGTGGTACTGGTGGAACCAATGGCACGGAAGTTGTTACTGGTACTACTGGAGTAGGTACTAAATTTCAGGCATCTGTTACAATTACTGGTGGGATAATTACCGCAATTGATGCTATCTCGTTGAGTGGAAGTTATACTACTAATCCAACAGTACTTACAAGTGAGCCAGTAACTGGAGCTGGGTTGACTGGTGCGGTGCTGTCTGTAGTGATGGGTGTGGCTTCTGTTGTTATTACCAATCATGGAGTGTATTCTATTCCACCGACTAATCCGATAATTCAGGGTACCACTACTGGTGTCGGCACTGGTGCGACATTTAATTTAAGCTTTGCTCCAATTAGTCAAGTGTTGTTTAACGGCACAGCGCCAATCAATGGTTGGAAAATTAATAATGCTAATCCGACAGAAGATCTGTGGGTGGCAGATAACGGTGCAACTGCTGCGGTGTCTACTGGATATCGTATTTTTGCTAATGGTGGACAATATGCTACTGAACCTGGTGAAAAGCCAATTGGTACATTAAGCATTATCGGAAATACAATTGGTCACAGTTTCATTGCTAGGCGCTGGTAAATAAATTAAATAAACGATAATTTAACAATTGAGGATACGATGAATATCTCAGGATATCTTGCAGCAACTATGTTAAACAGTATAGTTAACATTTACAATAATGCAACCTTAATATTTTATTCTGGTACTCCAGGACAAACTCCAACAAGTGTAGAAACCGCACCAACTGGTACGCCATTATGCAGTTGGGTATTACCTAATCCAGCTATTGCACCATTGTCATATCCAGCTGTAATTGCCAATGGTGCAGTAAGTGTATTGTCACACAATATTGTTGCTGCAACCCAAAACCCAACAACTGGTATCGTGGCTTATGGTAGAATTTGGGTATGGGCGTGGCTTACTGGGATAACTGTGAGTCCGCAATCATACTGTTTTAGTAATGGTAACTTATACTACACGACACTTGGTGGTGTTACTGGTATCACAGCTCCAAGTGTAACCACCGGTAGTATTAGTGATGGTACTGTCACTTGGACTTTCGTTGAAGTAGCCAACAATGGTACACAAGGTCATGCACTGTCTGATTATTCGATTAACACCAGTAATGCCGATATCATAATTGGAAGTACCAATTTACAAAATGGTGTCGGTGTAACTATAACCAATGTGTCATTGAGTCTTCCTGTTTGATGGATTTAAATACTACAATACATCAATACCATTACATCTCAATAACCATTTTATTGAATCGCTCAATTACATAGAGGATTGCTAAATGACTATCGCCACGTATCAAAATGGACCAGTAATCACCACTGGATTGACCTGGAGTGGTGGTGCAGCTCCAATTATGCCAGCAGCTTCATATTCAGTTCCATCAGATCCAGTTAACAATACTTCTAATACTACACAGACACCGATTTCATATCGGCGCTGTGCATTACGTATGGTATTCAGTGTTCCACAGTTACCACCAATTGTAGCATCGTCTAAATTAGGAATCTACTTCCTGCCATTACTAGATGGTGTAAACATTATGACACCACCTGGTAATTTAGCTATGCCACCTGCAATTGGTACCAAGATTTATGAAGCAAGCATCCGTAGTGTGTTCAGCAATACTGATTTAAATTATTCTGTAGTTGATTTTGGTGATTTACTACGTGGTATTCCATTAGGACCATTTAGCTATGCAATTCAGTTATACAACGGTAGTAGTTATGCTTGGACAGTTGCACCAACCATAACACTGTATCGTTGGAACAAGGTTACTGCTTAAGCTAAATCAAATACTTTGATTTTAGTTGAGGAGCATAAGCTATGAGTATTACTGATAACAAAACGGTAAACTACTTACTTAGTCGTTTACACGAAAAATCTACTTATATGGCATTGCCACTTATTCTTGGTTTGTATGGGATTAATTTATCGCATCCACTACTACAAGCGATATCGGCCATTGGTATTTCGATCAGTGGTGTAATTCTCATTGCGTTACCAGAAAACAATGCACAGCGTCGATCTACTTTTATTGAATATGTTTTTGATCGATTGAAAGAACCAACAAGCCGTGTAGCAATTTCGGTAATAGTTGGTAGTATAGGTATTCATTTTAATAATAAATATATCCACATGTTTAGTCAATTGTATATTGCACTTGGAATCATTGGTGCTGTGATAACAGCTGAACCAATACCCACAGCAAACACTATTACTACAACCGATGTAATCAATACTCCTACTACACCTAGTAGTTAATATCATATGCAATTTTAATACAACTACTAGTCAATATTACAACACAAGGAATGAACCCATGTTACAGACGACCCGCCGTACTTTATTAAACACAGCTTATTTATTTACTATTGGTAGTTTAAGTGGCTGTGGAGCAATTACTGCAAATAAAATTGGTAAGGTTACAACTGTTACTGTCAACGTTGCACAAATTGATGCTTGGTCTCAAGCTGCCGAAAATATGACTAAGCTTATTCTATCGCTTCCTGGAATTAATATTCCCACTCCGGCGGTGGGGGCAATCAGTTTAGCTGGTGCTACAATCACTGCCGATATCGCCAATTGGGATAAGCAAACTGCTGGTCAGACAACTTATACAGTCGACACCACTAATCAATCTAGCATCGCTAGGACTCTGTTGCTGGATTGTCAGAATGTGTTAAATCAGACTAGGACTGCATTAGGTAGCACTGCTAATCAGACCACACAGTCTTACATCAACGCACTTGCTGTTATTGTTTCATTATTCGAAGCACAACTTGGTGTGGCGCCGACTGCTGCTGATCAGAATACTGCTCCTATGAGCGAAACGGATGCACTGAAAATACTACGAGTGCGATAATATTCAATCAGCTAAAATGTTGTGGTAGTACGACCCCCATTGGGGGTCGTACTCACTATGTTATGGTGTTTTAGTAGAGGATAAAGACTATGCCAAACTTTGTTTATGGTTTAAAGCCATGTAATCCTGAAACATTAAAATCATTTTATCAGTACAAGAATCACCCATTTGCATCACGTCAGCCTAAACCCGTATTAGATCGACGTGGTATTAATTTTACTCCAGATGTAGATGGTAACAATGATTTACCAGATTGTACCGCAGTACAAATGGCTAATTCAATCAAAGCTTTTAGTACACTCTATGCCGGAGTTGGTTATTCGACACCATTGATAAGTGTCCTTACTCTTTACGCCAATACAGTTGGTTGTCCGATTACCATCGAGGCAATCAAGCAGACCAATGGTGCGGTGTATGCTGATATTGTCAAAACGGCCTGCAGTGCAGGAATTGCCGTAGCTCCTCAATTAGAAGCAGTACCGGATGTGGCATTGTTAGATAACAGTGTTACACAATTAGCTAATGCAACAGATCTATATGGTTGCGCTAGTATTGGTATTCGTCTGTATGATAAAGATGAACAAACAATTGCTTCCGGTGGTCTACTTGATGCCGATGGTAGTGATCCTGGTACATTACAGGGTCGGCATATGACAATGACTTGGGATTATTCTGGTTTTGCTGAAACCAACACTTGGCGTATTAATTTGTGGGGAGTGTTATATCCGGTTACTTTACGCTGGATACAAGCACGTATCGATGAAAGCTGGGCACAAATGTGGCGCAATTTAATGGATCCGGCCACAGTTGCACAATTTGCTGATTTAATGGCAGAAAGTCAATTTAGCTGGCGAGCATAAAACTAAGGTAATACAAGGTGGTTTAGTTTACTGCAGCTAAACCACCATAACCTAATGCTAAGTCGATTGCAGTATAAATAACTACATGATACAATACTATTTGTTATTCAATTTAGGATAAAATAACCAGATGCGTAGTACTGCCAGGGTAATCAGTTTAAGCACTATTTTACTTTTTACTGCTTGTGCTAGTACCAAAATTGATAAAGTTCAATCTGCTTTATTACAAAAAGATTGGACTACAGTTATGGCGTGTGCAGGTGTTCCAGCTAAAACACTTGATATCAATGATCAAACTAAAATTGCTGAGTGGGACTATGATGAAAACAAAGTGTCCAGCAGTCTTTCACTGGGAGCAATTTCTTCTATCCTGACTCCAATTTTAGCTGCTCCATCGCTACTAATTAGTGGTGATCAGTTTTCTGTAAGTGGCGATGGTAACTGTAAAATCATTGCTGAATTTGTCGACAACAAATTGATTAGTTTAAAATTTGGTGGTGATAATACTACCATATTTACCGGACATGAGGGTGTCTGTGAACCAGTATTAAGAGGATGTCTACCATGAAAACTGGAAACGTATTATCGTTAGCTGGTGGTGGAACATGGGCAATGTTAGAAGCTCGTGCCTTAATGCAATTGTATCCCAATTTAACTGGACATCAAATTCTACAACAATTTGATGTTACCATAGCTAATTCTGGTGGATCATTGGTGCTGTGTGGATTGGCAGCTAATATGACACCAAGTGCAATATATGCAATATTTAAAGATCAGGAATTATTACAACAACTGTATCATCCAATTGATTGGTTTGATCAAATCATCAGTGGACTTAATGTCACCCCACGCTATGCTTCAAAATACAAATTAGCTGCATTGCAAAAATTGTTTGGTGCTATTGGTGCACAACCACTAACTAAGATTCCAGCAAATATTGCAATTTGTGCTTATGATTTAGACCGTAATCGTGAAGTTATTTTTCGTTCTTATAGTAGTCCATTATCTGCAAGTTCTGGTAACTTTACACCTAATTTAGTTGATGCAGTACATGCCAGTAGTTCGGCACCGGTATTATATTACGATGATCCAGCAGTGGTGGTTAATCAATCCGATGCACAAGATATTAGACGATTTTGGGATGGTGGTCTTGGTTCGTATAATATTCCAGCTCGAGGTGGATTAACGGAAATTCATGCACTGGGTTTTGATTGTGTTAATGTCTTATCATTAAGTTCTGGTTTAAAATGGCAACCAGTTAGAAATGGTTTTTCTAACATTTATGCTAAGTCAGGCGACCCATCATTAATTGGTGCAATTGAGTGTCTAGCAAAAGACTGCACAATATCACCAGCAGTAGCTGCATTGTGTGATGTAGTTTATACGCCAAACACTAACATCGTACATCTGTCACCATACTTACGACCAGATTACTTAGATGGTAAATGGTTGATACCTGCTGGCTTAATATCTAGTCTTGGCGTAGATGCTTGGAATAAGCTAATTGGTTTTGATATGGATATAAAAGATCCACAAGATATTACCTTATTGAGTGGATATGCAGAAGCATGGATTGCAGGAAACATTCCCAATGAACCAGTTATTATTGATTCTATGACTGGAGCAAGTTTAATTGGTGATGCTAATTTTTCCACTGGTATGCAAAAATGGCAAAAGCTAACACTGCCAGCTAATGAATAAACTATAGTTTTATACAGCTGAAAGGATAATTTTATATGTCTGGTACTACAACAACAGGATCTCCGGCTACTATTAATGCCGTTATTCAATTTTCTGGTGCTACTGGTGCAACTTGGACTAATTTAACTGTTCCAGTACCGAGTGGATTGATTACCATTGAATCCGATACCGGAATCATGAAACGTGGTGATGGGGTAACATTATACAGCAATTTACCGGTATTTTTCAACTTATCGACACTTACTACATTGATGTCAAACGTATTGCAGAAAAATTCACCGTTAGCTCAGACAACTGATTTAACGAGCACTACCGGAATATTTTCTGTTAATGCAGCAGGCAATGTGGTGTTAATGACACCGGCAGATTTATTTTCTTGGTTGATTAACAGTGCGGTAATCAAGAACGTTGCTGGTGTTGTTGAAGTTGGTCCGTAATAGTAAGAGCTAACTATCAGATAGCAGTACGTCCCCAGCTGGGGACGTACTGTGTATTATTCTATTTCTTTTTAGGTTCTGGTAAGATAACTGCATGTAACTTTGGTTTATAATTACCAGAAGCAATATCTAAAATGTCAAACAATGATAAATAAGAACGAGGATGATTAGCATATGTCCACCATCCACGTGAATTTAAAATATCATCCATTGCATAACCAGAACGCTTTACTAATCCATCAGTCAGTTGTTCTGGTGTCATTTGATATTGCTTGATATCGTCACGCACTGTCCAGCTATTTTGTACATAACACAATTGTGCTAAAATTTCAACTGCTCTGGATGTTTTATAATCAGTTAATTTCTTAGTTGCTTGGGTACGCTGTAGTGTCACATCTGGTAGCAGCACTGGTTGATGACTACGATTATTACCAGCAAACCCAAAATATTCATGCTTGCGTAGATAGTGATAATTAGTTAATGCTGACTGTAGTCCTTGTGACTGTGACACCACTGGAGTAAACTGTGCACCACCATTGTTATTCTTACAGCGAGTGAGAATTGTATTAATGGTAGACATTTCATTAGGATCAGTAATACCAGATGCAAGTGGATACTCGCATTCCTTGTCACCATCAAGTAATACACTAGCTGATCTAATTTCTACTAAATTACTCATCAATGCAATAAAATCAGAACCTACTCCTTTGACTTTATCACCTTGCTTCATGTATTGCATGTCTTTTGTTGGTGGTGCAAAACCACCAGTCATATCAATTTTATTACCGACATGTGCAGTACACATAATGTAAATACCAGAGCGTCCAGATAACAATGAAAGAATACGTGTAATTTTAGTTTTTGCATTACCATCTTTCATAAACACTGTATTGTTTTTAGATGATGATGCATCGTTGTTTTCTAGATCTTCTAATGCTGATCGCACTGGTGCCATAGTAAGTGAATCTACTGATACAAGTGTTGGTATCATCATTCGTCTAGGTTTACCTGTACGGTGATCAAGTAGTGGGATTTCTATAGTAAAGTCATCTTTATGTTTTGTCTTATATGCATCAATTTGTTTAATCTTCTCTACAAATGATTCAAGATCATGTTCGGTTGGATTGGTGATAACAAACCTATCCTCTGACATAAGTTCAGTTAATAATTTTTCACGTGCCTCTGGATCATCGGTATGTAGATTAACCATTTCTAAAATGCGTCGTTTGTTACCTAACGCAAATTCGGTATCATTAAGATAAAATACTGAACCTGGGTATCGTGCTAATGCATTAACCAACAGACCATTAGAAAAGGTACTTTTGAATTGTTGTGGCCTTCCCATTACTCCATTAGTTGCAGCTAACCCGCCATTAAGAATAAAGTGATTATCTAATCCTGGAACAAATGCTCCAGTAATTAAATCATAAGGTGTCCCAGTATTGAGATAAGGAAGATAAGATGCATCTTGTGCACCAATTGTTTGCAACAAACCCATAATTGATACCAACTCCGATAAAAGTATTCAGACTACATTAATCATAGCATTGTGTGCTAGAATAGGAAAACAAAATACGTATATCTACACATAGTCATGATATAGTTAAACATAATTTAGGATTATTAACAATGGATATCACTGTTCCACTGTCATTAAAATTCATCGATGATCGTATTGGATCTATGGAATCCTATGATGATGAATATGGTGCAGTAGAAAGTTTTATGCTATTTCGGCAATTAGAGAATGTGTTATTTCGTATCATTAATAATTTCACTATCAACATAACTTCTGGTTTTAAAGACTTTAAACGTGGGGAACTACGTGCTTATCAAAATTCCAACCATGGTGATTTCAGAGTTTTGTTAAAACAGAATTGGATGTTATTGGAAAATACTGTAATCACTACCCCTAAAGCAATGAAACAATTTTATTCTGTCAGTACTAAAGAAGTTGCATACAAACTTAAACAAGCTAAATTGGGCGTGACCCTAGATTGCATCACTAAGTGTTTTGCTATTAAGAGTAATGACATTACAGATCAGGCTGCAAACCATTTTAATGAAACATTAACTCAGTTATATAAAATTTGGAATACTACTGATAACAATCCAATAGCTGCACATGATTTAATAGCATACATAGATTTAAAAGACCGTGGCCAGGAATCTCGTCCAGCAAATGAAGTATTTCTTGATGTCACCGATATAAGGAATACTGTTGCAATTGTTGGTTCATATGAATTATATTTTTCTGAAATCATCGATGATCGTAGTGTGTTAACTAAATTGGAAAAATCCATCGATGCACTGATTACTAACATAGAACAAAACACTGCTATTTCATCTAACTATTTAAATGCTTTACATAAATTAATTTCGGTATTTTCTAATTATTTAGATGCGTATAGTGAATTCATTCAAGCAGCACAAATACTCGAACATGGTTTAGTTACTAGTTTAAAAGATCTAGTAAAAAAAATATAACATAATGGTAATAGGTGCTTCCCCAGTGGGGAAGCACCTATATAACAAGACTAATACTTTTGTATTAGCAGAAAGTAAAAATATTGTGTACCGCGACCTGATCAGTTGGCAGACTTGCATATAGTTCGGAGAAGTTAGTGCACCAACGAGTAAGATTAGGTTCACTCAACAAAGAGTTAGGCAATATATCGCGCAGTGTGGTTGAAATTGAAAAATGCGAATACTCACTTAGTACACTCGGGACTTCAACGGAAATATTAATCATATTGTCATCGAGTCGTTCATAGTGTACCGAAGCAGGAATCGGATGCGCCTTGATCGAAAGATCAGAACTACCAAGCAATTTGCGATATTCACCGATACTGAGAATAACCTCAGAAAGAAAATCTTCTGCGTTTGGAACCACAGAATTTATCAATGTACCATCACTTTGTACTTCATGCTGATTGCGATCAGCGCTATTAGCAGCAGCATCCCAAAACATTTCAACATTACACGGTGCAATTGCCGGAATTGCTAGCTTCTCTTGTGCAAGCCTAAATAGCTTCGGCACTCCAAGCAATTCTTCATTGTTTAACCGCTTATTATCCGCCCAACCAACAACCTTGTCGGCTACGATTTGACGAATGCCTACCAAGGAGCAGTTCATCGCCATATAAAATCTTTCACCAAACCGATCTTTTATAGGCATGGTGTGCTTAAATTCAGGCGACCAGTCAACCACATTATCAATTTTATAAATCAATGCCACCAGGGACGTGGTCGTTTTCTGCGCCATGATAAACATGGTTTCCGGTTGAATCGCCACTAATGCATGCCGACCAGACGGATGCATCACACGATCGCTAGTCGGATAGCGTACCTGGCAGACTTCGTGCCGACTAACTTTGCCGCCACTCGGTGATCCAACAATAGTACACCAGCTTGGGCGAGAATATCCACTACGATTCATCCCACCCATTTCCCACATCGTAGGAACTTGTTGTTGTGGGCCACGACGGCGAGTAAATAAAGCTGTCGGTAAAGAAAGGCGCAAAATCTTTGATCGATCGATGCTGTACTGTGAAATGATCTTATCGATATCAAAAGTAAGCGCCATGTTATCTTTGCCAGCAGTTTTGAGATACTGCATGTTTGGATCGTAGTATCGCTGTTCAAGCGGAACAGATGTTTGTTCAGAGGCAATCGGTTCAAGCACAATATTATCGATGTCAAAACTCATCCGAATAGTCCTTTTTAAATAATAATGGTTGTGGTGGTAAGTTTGGCAAACATCATACTATCCGATACACGATACCGACGGATGATTAGCCAGTAGAGGAAGTTTAGTTGGCCTTCTCGACCATAGAATATTCAGTTGAATTTAATGAAAAACATAATGTTTTCAATAAATTGTTTCTACAACTGAATGGGTGCTATTGTTTTCATATTCAACTGCGTAGATATCACGAGTATACATTGGATCTTTATCGATATCATCTAAAATTCCAACTCCGGCACGAGTGAATGGATAAGCACAATATTTGTGTGCTTCTGGGGTATCATCAACATAACGATGTTTGTTAATTCGCATAGTAAGAAATCTAGTATTAGCACTGTTACTTTCAAGATGCATATAAATCGATACATCCACTTCACGTTCAACGTCAACCGAATCGGCCAAATGTTCAGGGCCTAATCGTTTGACCATATTGGTCTGATTAGAAATTGATTTCATTCCTTCACGATTGATTGGATGTGCGGTGATAAAAATCATACCTAAATTTTTAGTGAAATTGCATAGTTTGCTAAATAAATCACGCACAGCAAGATCTCTCCCACCACGTGATGCAGATTTGTCATCAGAAGTCTTATTCATCAAATTAGCATAATCCACTACTGCCTGTACGATAAAGAATCCCTGCTGTCGCCAATATGAAACACGTGCCATAAATTCATTAAAACCAAATGCATGCGGCAGATGTCGTTCTATGATAAGCACACAACCAGATTTAGAAAAATGGTCATACAACCAATCTTCAATTTGACCATCAGTTAAACCATCTGGTGGATTGCCAGTCGTAGAACTATATCGTTGGCGGAATGCCCAGAACATATTTTGAAATGCTTCATTTTCCAATGATGCCACATAAATCATTGGTTTTAAACCATCAGGTGCTACTGGAATGTTACACATCACAGACCATATTGCACATGATACTAATATACCAGATTTATACATATGTGGTAGTGCATTAAATGTGACAGACTCACCGGCGACGAAACCACCAGCACTACCTAGCATTAAATTCAAACCTTGTAGTCCAGTACGAAGCCGACCAGAAACATTACGTGCTTTGTATTTATTTAAACTAGCTTTAATTGAATTGCGATCCATCATGTTGACCATATCGACTCCCTGTGAAATCGATCCGGTATTGATAGTTTTATTTAGTAAACTTTGCATATCTTCAGAACTTTGTAACACACTCATCAATTCAGCTTGCTGTGCTTCTGAAGTGGATAACTCTGAGGCTCTGTTAAGTTTACTAAAATTGCGTCGTAGTATTTGATTAGTGTGATGCCATAATAATACGGTTTGTATTCTATTATAGAGTTTACGCAATTGATCTGAATCCATCGTATTGCGCGAGGTTACTGCATCTTGTAACAAATCCATCACTTCGCGATTTCTATCATATGCTGGATCTGATTTAAACTTAAGCATAAAAGTACGAACAATTTGTTCATCAGATTTATCAATATTTTCACTAATTAGCCGTTGGATTACTCTAATGTAAAATTGAATTAAATCACTATCCGACGATTGCATAGCTTTGTTATCGTCACCATATAGTTTAATTAATTCTAAAGTTGCCTGTTGATTACGTGTTGAGTTGTCGTTGAGGAGAAGAAAAATAACATCTAATAGTAGATCAGCAGTTATGATCATGCCATAGTTTCCATTGTACTTAGTTGGAGTGCCGCAGCTTATTTGGCCATAGTATGAAATCTTTTAGTCCAATTATAAAGTAAATAGTTTTGGAGAGTGATATCCCATGGTTGCAAATACTGTTACTCTAACTCAAATTGATCCACTGGTTGGTATGGCTGCTAATTTAATGACAGCACATTTGGATACTGCTGATGAGATATTGCCAAATTTAGAATCACAAGCTTTTGCAACTTGGTTACATGGTGTCTATTTGGCTGCTATGTATCACATGGATAGTGATAATGTAATCATTGATTTATTGTATAATCGTATTCGCAAAATGATTAACACTAGTCAAACTTTATTGACAGCCTCCAATATTTCTACTGTTTCTACTACAGCAAAATTGGTATTTGATAATTTTTCAGCTTTATCCATCGATGCAAAACTAAACTCACGTGATTTATTTACGCTTGCCACTAGGTTACAACTGGGACCCAAGACCAATCAATTATTGGCATGGGTAGATTTGGCATTTGGTGATAATCCTAGAAATTATACCAATCTAACCTATTTTGGTGTCAACGCTGATGGTAGTTTAACTCAAACCGGATTACCATCTGGTATCAATACTGACATTACTTTATTAGTCTCCACCCAATGGAAAACACTACCTGCATTCTGGCGTTTACTATATGTGGTAAGTAAAGCAATACCACCTAATCCAAACATGATAGTTACTTTATTAGAAACTGTAGTTGCAGTTAGCGCACTACCACGTGCAGTTATCTACAACACACCAGTGTTGTTTACTAATTATATTGCACTGCTACGTAACATGACTTTTTTATTCTCTAGTATCGCAAACAATGATTTGCGCAACACCAGTCTGATTTATCGTTTACTACAACCATGGAACGGTCTTGCTATCAAAGGGAGGTTACAAGCAGAAAGTTGGCTAGCTTGGTTAAACACTGATCGTACCCTTTTTAATCAATCACTATATAAAGTAGCAATCAATCGTTTAATCGAAAATAAACTCGATCCAGTGATTTTTGCCTCACTTGAGGCAGTGACAACAAAACCAGCACCCGATACTTCGAATGACGCGACTACCGACGACAATACTGATACTAAAGATAATAATTCAGACACCACTGATACTGATACCGATACTGATGCTACAGCTACTGATTCTACTACAGATAATACTGATTCAGACCCAGATACTACAACAACAGATGATGCTACTACTGATCCAACAGATCCAACTGCAGATAATGGTGGCATACAGTCTATACACAACAATAGTATAGGCGAGATATCGCTAGCACAGGATGTTGATCCAGGCGAAGCTTACTTGTATAAACGTGCGGTGATTGCACTTAATGATACACTGCTTCGTGATCCTAATATTGCTATAAACCAAAACATCCGACAAACTTTACACTTATGGTGTAGGGATTGGTTGTGGTTAGCGAATGTAACCCAAACTCAATTGTTAATCAAGGACCTGGGTCTGCAAAAAGTGTTAGAACCAGTAGAACATAAGGATTAATTAACCTATGGCAAAAAGTAACTTTGCTACCATTAGCGCTAATCTTAAGCGGATCGCGCGCAAGCACGGTTCTGCGGAAGATACCCAAATCATTCGTCGAGTGTTGAACCAGACGGCTAGTTTTCTGGTTAAGCACAATGCGATCAAGGGTAATCCGGAAGTTGGTGCGATTGAAAATCTCACCGCTGAAGCGATTCCGATGATGAATCGTGAAGTCAAGGTGCTGGACGACATCAGTGTCGATGCAGTATTTGATTTCGTGCAGAGCTGCAAGGTTCCGACAGATCGTATTGAATCTGTTTCTATGGAAGTACTCCGTATTCTTGATTCCGGTGTCAACACCACCGATATCTTAGAGCAGGTTCCCGAAAGCCGCGAACACATCAGCATGGAATCGTATGCTGGTCGTGGTGGTGCGATGATGCTTAGCCATGACAACAAGGTGGCCTTAGAAGCATTCGGTGCTGACATCGATCGGCTACAATCGGACAATCGTTTAAACATTGTGATGACAGTGTTGCGTTCTTTTACTTCTATCGTCGACAAGCTGCTTCCGCGGGTAGCCGAAGAAGGCAACGTCGTTACCATCAAGATCCCGTCTCCGGAAGTTTACAACTTAGCCGCTTCGATGAATGCTTCGGCTTCGGTGCGTAACAATCCGGCCAATCGTCAGCCGATGGTTACCTTATATCGTCAGCCGGATCCGGTGTCTACGGCACTGAAGCAGATCGTTCCGCTGTCTGTCAATGATACCAATACAGTGAAGTCTCTGTATGACAACACATCCTCTTTGGCTACTGGGGTGTCGTCTAATCTGTTTGATCTTTCTTCTAATGCGGCTGTGTTTGGTTACAACGCCATCGACTATACTGACCTCGTTGCCCCTGGTGGTAAGATTACCAACATCTACGTGTTGGCTACTCATACTACTACTGGTGGTGTGGTTACCACTGAACTGTATCGTGTTCCCACTAGCTACTATGCCCAGGCAATGTTTGTCGGCAATCCGAACAACATGGATTCCGGCGATCAGCAAGTTATCATGTCCTCGTCGTATATGGTGCGGCGGACTTCGACGACTGCGGCCAATGTGGTCACCACGATGTTCTCTACTTACACTGATGGTGTGATCCAGCTCAATCTGCAGTTCAACGCTGATCTCAATTTAAAAACTGCGCAGATTGCCGGTAACGGTACTGTCAATGCTGTGCTTAATCCGATCCTGAATGGCGCTGCTCCGAGCACTGCCACAGCGACGGATTTTGCGTTAATCACTTGGAATGTTGTGGCATACGATACCGAACTGTTCTATGATGAAGAAAACATGCGTAAGACCACAACGGCCATTCGCATGAACTACATGGAACGGCAGTTTGTCATCCCGATGGGCAAGAACTTCATTGTAGACTATGCTCTTAACCAGCAGTCTTCTGAAGATGTTGCGGCGATGGTTAATACTGCTATGTCGCTCGGCAATTCTGCGCGTAATCTTGCCGTTATTACATCTCGTCTGACTGACATGGCTGCAGCCATTGCGTTCGAGCAGGCCAATCCGGAAATGGCTCCGTTGGTTAACTCTCGGATGAATTCAGTTGCCGGCACATTGTGCATTCCGTATGTCGTCACTTCTAATTTAGATTATGGTGACAACACGATTGCGGTGATGCGCGAATCTGAACGTCTGTCCGAACTACATGGTCGACTCCGTGCGCGTATGCTAAGTGCGTTGACCACACTGTGCAACAACTCGCTCTACATCAACAATCTGATGCCTGGTGAAAAGCCGGTGTTCAAGGTGTTGACGGAACAGCCGATCTGTGATCAGTTGTTCGGCATTTTGGATTACCACAACGAATTGGCTGATAAGATTGCTACGGCAAATGGTGCTGACTACTCCATGGAATTACCCAATGGATATCGCATCGATATTGTCAAGACCAATTTTATCGATTATGCCAATACCATCACTGTTATCCCGGTGCGTGAATCTGACCCTGAGCATATTACTTCGTTTGGTACCATTCGTGATCGTGGTACTTACGTTGCTCAGTATACACCAATCAACAATGGTGGTGTGGCACGTCGCGTGGTTTCCAACTCGCGTGAAATCGTGTTTGCTACTAACATCATCGGTGTGCAGATGAACGTGCTTAATCTGCCTGTCCAGCTTGGCCAGCAGACCTAACACGTAATCACTAATTCAGTTACCCTGTTAGGGTATATGAATTTTTAATAGCAGCTATGTTGTATTAATAGCAGTTACTAATTTTAGCTTATACATAGAGAGTCCCCTTGCGGGGACTCTCTATGTATGTTTTTCTTTTTTGTCTTATCGTGGTATGTTATGAAACGTATTAGCTAAAAGGATATCATACGTGAATACAACTAAACCAATCAGACAATGGTTACATAGTTGCTATGTCAACAAATTACCAGATGGCAGCGATGCAGTTGTAGTATCCGAATTAGTTCACAATGCTGATGGAAATGTAGTTCCAGAGTTAACTGTAATTAAAAAACCAAAACGTGCATTCTACATTACTAAACCACAATACCGTAATCATAATGAAAAGAAAGAAATTGAAGATCTAGATAAACTTGATACGCATTATGTCTATAATTGTGAACTAGAGCGTGAAATCTTCCGTGCATTGAATGGTTATTATCCTAACAGTTATGTAAAATTAAAAGAGCTGTGTGCTAGTCCATATTTATATGGCGCTGACATTAGTATTGAAACTTTAATTAAAAGTAAATATAAAGACTCATTTACTAAAAGTGGTAAAACTATTTCTCCACCGAGTGTGGGATTTCTAGATATTGAACGTTCAGTGTTATCTGGTAATGCAGCAGAAATAACGGTAGTTTCACTGACACATGAAAATACTATTTACACTGCTATTCTTCGTCATAGTTTTTTTACTATCGATGCTGCGGGTAATCATATTCCAGCCAAATTAGATGATCTAACAACACTAAGTAACAACATCCTTGATCCGATGATTACTAAAGTACTTACTAGTGATAAAGGATTAACTCAATATAAAACTAAACAGTTTAAATTTGAGTATTATCTAGGTGATACTGAACTTGATTTGATTCGTTGGATTTTTGCCAGATTGCATGAAAATAAAACTAGTTTAGTAGGAGTGTGGAATCTTAATTATGATATTCCGGCTATCATTGATTTGCTTAAGAAAGCAAAAGTTCCACTAGAAGATGTATTCTGCCCACCTGAATTAGATCCTAAGTATCGTAAAGTGTATTATCGATTCGATGACAGTGTGACTGCCCATCCGACAGATAAGTGGCATTGGCTACATTGTACAAGCTATAGTCAGTTTTATGATGCTATGTCACTATATTCAAAATTACGCACAGTGGTGGGAAAAGAATCATCGTACAAACTAGATGACATATTAGAAAAAAATGGATTGGGTGGTAAACTTCACTTTACTGATTTGTTAGATATGGATAATTTATCCAAAATAGATTGGCATCGCCAAATGCAAAGTCGCTATCCTTTGCATTATATTGTTTACAATCAGTGGGATGTCATTTCTCTACAATTAATGGATTGGAAAAACAATGATGCACGCTCAATGTTATTATTAAGTGACTATACGTCATTATCAAAATACGTTAACCAAACCCGTAAAGTGGCTGATACATTATACGTTGAATGGATTAAAAAGAATCGTGTATTAGGCACCACTTCAAGTAACATGCGATCACCGTACGATGCTGAAATAGGTACTGTTGGTGGCGCAGTGTTAAGTCCACATCGATTAGCTTACAATGGCTTAAATGTGTTAACTGAAGCACCCCATCACAAAACTCAATTACATGCCTATGTCAGTGATCTTGATTTTACTGCATTCTATCCAACTGCAGCACAAGCTGGTAACATAAGCAAAGAGACTAAATTAAGTACAGTATTATACATCACTGGTGAAAGTGTCGAAAAATACTTTACTCCAAAAGCTGCAGTGCAAGCTTTTTTTAGTTACATCATAACTCCACAGTCTAATGCAGTCAATTTAGGTTGTGAGTTTTTTGGCTTACCTAATTTTGAAGAAATGTTGACACGATTTAATACCAAAGACACTGGCTAATGATTGCATTTACCACTACAACATCATCTACCATAAACAAAATATATACACCAGACCATGCAATAAAACGTATTCTTGCATTTGATCCTGGTAGTACTATGATGGGTTGGTGTGTGATTGACTACGACAGTACACTACACCGATTTAACATCCTGCATCATGAAACTATTACTGGTACACAGTTACTAAAACAACGAAAAACTATGCAAGCTAAGTTTACCAAAAGTTTCATTGTGCTTGATGTGTACTATGATATATTTTGTCAATTGATAACCACATATCAACCTAATTATATCGTTACTGAAGGGGCATTTTATCATAGATTTGTACAAGCATATGCTTCTTTGACGCTAGTCATACACACACTACGTCGAGCATGCTGGGTGCTACAATGTGATAACATCCATGAGGTAGCTCCTATGGAAACTAAGAAAACTATTACCGGTAACAGCATGGCAGATAAAACTCTTATCAAAACTTGTATTTTAGCAATGCCTGAAATCGATAATCTTACTGATGTAGACGACATAAGTGAACATGAATTTGATGCAATTGCACATGGAATAACTTTTATTCGTAAACATTTAGTCTAGCTTAACTAAAAAATAAACCCATAGTGGTACTCCCTTGGCGGGAGTACCACTATGTTTAAGCCAAGTCTCTTATTGACAGTGATAATTTATTCAGTATCAGGTAGACCAAGTGATTTGGTAATCAATTGACGACTATAGTTAATCGCTTCTTCTGGAATCCGCTTATTAGCATCAATCGATACCGTAATGACACCATGCTTGGTGACTTCTTCCGGAACATATTCTGTACCAGGAACAAGTGCCCGCGGAATACGCCTGGTGCGTGTGGCTCGAGCAATTACTTCAGTAGAACCACCAATAGTGGAGAACCGCACTGTGCTCTTGAGATCATCGGTAGCATTGCCTGCTTCACGTGCGGAAGCAATTTGCTTAGCAAGATCATCTGCAGCCACATGCGCACCGGCGCCAATCTGGCGTTCCTTAGATAGATTGATCATCTCTTCGATCGCCGGTGTGACACCATCGAATTCAGATAGTTCACCAGTAAGCTTGCGATTCACAATCCGAAGATTAGAATGTGCATTATACGTAGTGTGCTTTTCGATATGTTCAATGTGACCTTTATAGTCGACGTGACTTGTTTTCGCAACCATGGTTTTGACTCCGAGTTAGTTTAGCTGGTACCAATAATAAAGTAGAACATCATTAGCAATGAGTTACTATTGATTTGATGTTCAGTCAGTGTCTGCAGACGGATGACCATATTAGTAATGTAGGTTTGAATATAGCTCGAACCATAACACTAACTAAATTGGTATCACATATCTGGGTAATAACTCTGTCTGCATATATTGTTTTATCGTTGTAAGAAAATACATAATCCACCAATGCAATAGTTTACAATTTCACTTAAGCGTGATATGCTATGAGATTAGCTTATCGGATGAATTGGACCTACTAATGTTGTTTCACAGTGTAGATATATCGAAATTAATCAGTTTTCAATTTGCTAATATAGAAAGACTTGAAATCAATTTTGTTTCTACAGTTATGTTAATTTTAGGTACAAATGGATCTGGTAAAACTAGTTTATTGCGTGAATTGACACCACTTCCATCAGTACGCAGTGCTTATGAATTGGGAGGAAGGAAGTGCTTAAGTTTAACACATAATAACAATTCTTATCGTTTGATTTCAGATTACACCAACAAGACATCACCTCATCAATTTATTAAGAATGATACAAATCTTAATGTTGGTGGTACTACACAAATACAAGAAGATTTGGTTAAACAAGAACTGGGTTATACTCCTGAAATCGATTCCATCGTTACTGGAACATATGATTTTGCTAAAATGACCCAAGGGTTACGACGTAGTTTATTGATGACTCTAAATCCATATGAATTAAGTTTTGTGTTGGATCACCATAAACGTGTATCTAGTGCTATGCGTGCAAATAAAGCAAATTTAATCATGTTACAAGAAAGAAAGTTATTACTGGAGCATGAATTTTTAGCACCAGATGTGCACACCAATTTGATTAATGAACGAGAGCAACTGAAGCATAAAATTAATCTGATAATAGAATATATTCATCGAGGAGATGAACGTCTACAGAGTCTACTTACTACGATTGATCCAACTACTGAATTAACTAATACCACAGTTGATTGGAACGCATATCGCAAATCATTAACCCATGAACTAGCAAATTATTGCAAATACAGTAAAATACCTCGTGGTAAAACACAAGAATATGAAAAACAATTATTACAAACCAGAGCCATGTATCAAGAGCGTATTACTTTACTAAAAGAACAACAAACTGAAATTGTTCAACTACTCAATAGTGAACAAACTATGTTGTCAGAATTGACAGAAGCTGAATTGTTACAACAAAGTAAGTTGCATGATAAAGCAAAACAAGATGAATTGACTGAATTGAAAACTAGCTGTATTGAAGCTCCAGCTAGTGAAGACAGTATTGAATTGTGGTATAAAATTGAATCAGCATTCAAACAGTTACTTTTGACATTTTTTGACTGTAATACAAAACTTCATACTAATCAACAGTTGCAAAAGATTAAACAAATAATGCAACACTGGCAGCATGTTTTTCATGAAAATAGGTTAGAATTACAACGTATCGTAGAGCAGGTGGAGAGCATAGAAAAACTACAAACTATACGGTTAACTGACATCCCAAATGAACCCTGTGCTAAACAAAATTGTATACTATATGTACAATTCAAAACATCACATGATCGTCGTTTAGCAGAACTAACTAAATTGCAACTAAGAGGTAATTATTTAACAAATAAGAATAACAGACTACAAAATTATTTACAAGCAAGAACAACAGCGTTACAAATCCAGTATAGCTATCAAACAAACATAGTGCAGGTAGAAGACTATTTAAGTAAACTGAGTGCACCTAAAATTACTAATTTCTATACCAAATTACAGCACAACCCAATATCGATATATCATCAACTGGCTACTTGGATAGATAACTCACAACAAACCTATCGGTATCGCACATTACAAGCGGAATTAGCAGTAGATAATTATAAACAAACCACTCAACAAAAAATTGCTGCTGATGAAAAACTAAAAATACAACAACGTGTAGCGCAAGCCGATAGTAAGTATCGTGAATTAGATAATAGAATTACATTAGGGGTAACAAAAATTAACCAGATAAACAGTGAACTGGTTACCCTAGAAAGCTACACTACCATTATTAAAAATCTAACAGAACGACACACTGAATTAACCAGACTTATGCAACAACTATGGCTCAATCACGACAAGACTCAATTGCAGAATTTGTTGCAATTTCTAACCACCCAGCGTGATACTGCTATCGGTAGACTAGGTGAAATTGATTATATTTTACAAAATCAACAACAACTCAAAGTTAGATATGAAGAAGAAATCATAAAGCAGTTAAATAAGCTAGAAGTTGAAAAATTAGAATGGCAATGGATGGAAGTTTCCTTATCTAAAATTCCTATTGTATATCAGGTAAGTTTCATTAACAGTATAATTACAACTATGAATCATTACATCAACAAAGTATTTAGTTATCATTTTGCACTAATTCCTGTTCGCAGTGATATAGAATTAGATTATCGTTTTAGTGCACAAGTCGGTGATATTGTAATTCCAGATATTTCATTTTGCTCAGATGCACAGAAAGAGATTATTAATCTAACCTTTCGTGTAGCACTTATGAAACAATTGCGATTACAAGATTACCCTATTCAACTAGATGAAATTGGAAAAAGTTTTGATACCTATCACAAGCAAAGATTACTGGAATTACTACGTGAGATTTTAGATGAGCGTGTAGTAAGTCAAATGTATTTGGTTAACCACAATGCATTAATACATGATGGATTAGTTGACGCTGATGTGGTAGTATTAAATAGCGCAAACATCATGACACCAGCCGTGTTTAACACTAATGTGATATTCAATAGATTAGATTAATGAAAATACATAAAGATGATCTCATCCCCAAATGGGGATGAGATCATCTTACTTAATTTTGGGTACGCAATCCAACAACAGATTGAGAATTTGAATTAGTCTTAAGGACTGCAACATGATCGGAAAAACTATCAATGGTATTATTTAATCGAGCAATGTTATCAGCTATATTTTCCATCTGGGTACTCATGGATTCAATTCGTCGTCCAAGTAATTCTGTACTGGCAGCGGATTGTTGTACCATGGAAGTAAATGCTTCTATGGGTACAGCCATGATCTTGAGCATGTCTTGTTGATGCTTATTTTTACGATCTTGAATTAACGCAAAAATAATACTACCACCTAGAACCACAAATGCAATCAAAACTAAACTTAAAGTAGTTACATTGTACAACGGTAAGCTGTCGACAAAATGCGTAGCTGGCCTAGTCCAACTTTGATTTTCCATAGGCATAAGACTAAGCTGTTGAGTTAATGTAGTAACTGCTGAAGTCAGTTCTTGTGTAGCTTGTGTTGTACTATCCACCATTGGTGTAGTTTGATCGACTGTGCCACTTAACACAGTCATGGTTGGTAGGGTCAGTAGATATGAATGCATGCATACAAATCCTCATCATAACTAAAGGAATCACAATCGGCAATCATATAATACTTAAATTAATTATTAACTATACCAGTACCATCGTAATTTGGTGGAATTAATGGATCTGTAGGTTTGTGTAATGATTTAGTATCAGTAGATTCGATAACATCGATATTTTTCTGTTTAGTTATGTCTAGAATGAGTTTGACATTTGCTATAGTAGTAACATCAGCAATGAAATCAATTGTAATTTGCATAACATCAACCTCTTTTGGGAGTTTGAGAAATTAACGATAATCTTATTTGAGAAAAATATAATTGTCGATACACAGCATTGGTGTCAAGTAATGCATAATGTTGTCCAGAACTTAGTAGATTGGTATTATCAAATAAATATAAACAATCAACATTGTGTAATGTTAGCCAACGTGAGGGTACTAGAATAACCGTTTTTAATCTAGGTAGTTTACAAATATACTGTATAATTGCAATTTCTAAACTTAAAGAAACTTGATCTAAGGCATGGTCTAGAATTAAAATTGGTGATGGTGTAAGTAATGCACGACCAACAACTAATAAATGTTTTTCTACATTGGTAAGTTTTACCAACGTAGCTTCATCAAGGATGGTATTTAATCCATCAGGAAAACGAGTAATCAAATCAGAAAGATTTAATACATGTAAAAGTTCAGCAACTTGATTTGTCGTAACACTATGCTCAGAACCATAAGTCAAGTTATTTAAAATAGATCGATGTAATAGATTACCGGTTTGTCCAACATAGGTAATCATTTGATCAATTTGATATTGTGACCAACTGGTTATAGGTTTGTCTTGTAATAAAACTTCGCCAGATGATGTCAAATATCTCCTAGCAGCAATATTAGCTAAACATGTGGCTTCATCAGCTGAACTAATTAAACCAATGACACTACCAGAAGGAATTGTTAATGTTACATCTTTTAGTATATCTCTTATTTCAGTAACATAGTTCACTGCTTGTATAACCAGTACACCAGGTGTCATATTGACAACTGATGTAGTAGTATCAGTTGTAGATTTGTTTACAATATTTTGTAATTCTAATACTCGTGTCAGAGTGGGTAAACCGTAAAATAAAACAGCTGATGCATTAGTAGTTACACGTAGATGATTGCCTACCCACAACCACATGATAACAAAGTATTCCAGTGTTTCTAAATCTGATAATGTGGTTGTATCGATATCGTAGGTTAACATCCATCCAAGTAGAATACCACAGAAAAAAACACTGTGCTGCCATAGATGTGTTAAGACAAAACGCGTATTCCAATCAAGGTACGTACGATAGTACGTGTCTATCAATTTAGTCAAATGTAACTGTTCAATTTTTTCTTGTCGTGCACCTCTGATTAAGGTCATCGAGCGTAATAAATCTAATGCTGCAATCCAAACAGTTCGATATGCACGTTCAACAATTTGAAAATCTAAACTTGACATAACCACACAATATCTAATGACACTAAAGAATCCCAATATGATACTTCCGATTACCCAATAACTAAACAACGGAAGTGATTTAAAACTAAAATACCCAACTACTACCACACGTATGATAAAACGAACATAACCATTTAGTAATGCTTCTACTGTACTACTTGCCAACGAGCAATCTCGATATAAGCGAGTGTCACTAATTGATTCAATTGTAGTAATGTCATAGTGTGTTTGATTTAATTGTAACGTCAACTGTGCTTCGATTCTAATACGCAAGACACTTAACAAATTATTAACTAAGACTGTACCAATTGAGTACCAGCCAACTACAGTGATACTAAAAAATATAACAAATGGTATGTGTGTACTAACCCAGTCTAAAATATAAGCTTTATCATCAATAAACAATAATGTGGCCAACACATTACCATCCATTGATGCAGTAATGATGAAAATTATAAGGTATAAGTAAAAATTAGTTTTACAACATCGTAATGCAAACCTTATTAATTGTCTAAATTGGTATTGCCATGCGACATATTTTTCCAATGGTCTATCCTCTGCCGCAACTAAGATCTATAAAATAGTACCATAGCAGGGCGCAATGCGCCCTGCTATTAACTACATCATATTTGTTATTCAGTAAGTCCGGCTTTGATAGTTTTAGCAGCAGCTGCTCGTTCTGCATATACTTTTGAAATTTCAGTAAATAATGTAGAAATCTTATCGAGTTCTTCTTCTGTTACCTTATCACCGTTAATAATTTTCACTAAACGATGTCGTCTAACATTACAACGTTCAGCAAATTTACGTAAACCAATATCGGATTGATTACCTAAGAATAAACGAATGATTTCACCAATAGTATTACCACCAGTTGGATCTTGTTTAAGTTGCTGCTGTTCAATAAATTCTTCAGCATCAAATTCTTTAAGTTTTTGCATAATGACAACACACTTTCATTTACGTTTATAAGTTTTGAAACTATAAGTAACACTATCTGGAGAATTACGAGTTGGTTGTTGAGTTGAAATTAAATCAAAATCATTCGGATCATAATTTGGAAAAAAGGCATCCCCTGGTGTTACAGTATGCACTTCGGTGATTTGCAAGTAATCAGCCTGGTCAATTGTTTCACGATATAATCGCTCACCCCCTATGATGAAAATTTTAGGATCTGCTGGGGTAGTTTTATTGATAAACTCGCATGCATTTGTCAATGCATCGGCTAGATTACGAACTATACAAATTGAATTTTGTTCAGTTTGAATTGAATCCACTATTGCTAAAGTGGTGGAAACTACAATATTTAATCTATGTGCAAGTGGTCTGATGTGTAAACCATCCCAAGTTTTACGACCCATTATTATTGGATATGATTTAGTCAATTGTCGAAATCTAATAAGATCCTGTGGAATATACCAAGGAATATCTCCTTGATAACCAATAGTATAATTAGTTGAATGTGCTGCAATTAATACCAGTGGAATATTATTCTTCGTTATTGCATTCATCATCTTCTGGTACTCTTGATGTTGATTGGACTTCTTCAAATAACAACAATTCATTGATATCAATAAAATCATTTATTGCAACTTTTGCTGATTTTACCCAATCACACAAAAATGCTGATTCTTTTAATTTACCTAAATCATAATGCACTATTAACCGTCGCAGTAAATCTACCATCGGCAACAATGGGGACTTACCTTGTTGTGGCCAGATAATTGCAGATAAATCATCACAGGTTAAATCTCGAGTAATGTCATCTAATTTTTGTCGTGCTTGTTGTTGTGCTAAATCAAAAGTATGTGCTTCTAGTGGTTTACCTCGATCACTAAATAAACACACTGAAACTAGACGTGGTTCTAATTCAAATTGAATTTTAGGTAATTCTTCTAGGGGCAATTCATTTAACACTGTTAATTGTGGAATATCAATAAAATGTCGATGATTAATCACAATAGAAACTCCGATAGCAAATGACTAAAGTATTATCCATATTAATAGTAAGTCATACTAGAAATAATACAACTAAATCAGTGAGACCCCTTAAAGGGGTCTCACTGATAAGTTTATTAATTCACTTACCTAATTTTACATTAGTAAAATTAAGCTTCGGCTCCTGCTTCGTTACCACCAGCATCATCACTGGCTGCAGTTGTGACTTTCTTAACTGTACCAGTAACAAACCTATACCCAGCCATAACAACTCTTACTAACAATAACCAAATGGTTGTTATGGCAAAACTAACCACTGCAGCATATCCAAATTTCATAGCGTGTTTAGCATAACCAGAATTGGTATTCTCTATCAATTGATCATATCCATCAACTTTATTGAGTACACCTTTGCCAACCGTAGTTGTACTACGCTTTGCCCAAGCAGCAGTCGAAGAATTAGCAATTGCACTACCGATTCTACCTACAGCACTTACAACTTTACTAAGACCTGCTGACAGTGTGCTGCACGCTGTAGCTGCTGTGGCCTTAGTCCAACCAAGAGCACTAATACGTTCAGGAACCATAGCAGAAGCATCGCCGGCGCCCATATCAAAACTACCAGCTTTTACCCATTGTGCAATCATACGCTTCTTTTCAATTCTAGCAGAAATTGCACCAAAGGGAGACTTGATACTAGCCAATGCCGTCTTAATCTTACCAAACCATCCAACAACGGCAGCAGGAGCAGCAGGAAAAGCTACACATAAAGCAACAACCGCAGCGACAGCTACAATGGTTCCCACCACGATAGCCGCTGTCTTATAGGGATGTGCTTTGACAGTCCTACCAAGTGCCTTAGTAGCATTCCAAGTCTTGCTACCGACCCAACGACCAAGATCGGCAACCTTAGATGCAGCTGTGGAAAGCAAATGCCCAGCCTTAACAGCAAGACTCTTTGCTGCCGAGCCAGCCTTGACAGCCCATTCAGTAACCTTATTCTTAATCGCTTCGCCGATGCCTTCTAACGCGGCAACGGAAGTGCTAGCGGTTGGGCTGTACGGACCAGCCAGTGTTTCCGTGGCAGCAATCATCGAGAACGTGCTGGAAAGCAAACCATCACGATCGGCGACCTGCATCATGCCAGGAGAAATACCGAACTGTTCAATAGCACTATAGAGATTCTGTAAATGTTCGATCTGCATTTGCAGGGATTCGACACCTTCGACTTCATCATCGATATCGTCGATGACCACCGAATCGTCTTCCGGAAGATCAGTGCCATCGTCAGAGTCATCATTATCGTCAGTCGCAACCGGAACATCAGTGTCATCGACAAAATCAACCAAATCAGGATCATCCTGATTGTCATTATTGAGATCTTCAGTCGCTGCCTTATTGAATTTAGTTAACAACATTATCCTATCCTTTGTAATATAGGGTTATCAGTCAATTGGGATGCACAGTATCCCTAACAACGACTGTAATTCACTTACGTGCATAACATGATACTGTGCTATACACATACATTGAAACAAATCGTGACTTAGTAGTCTATATAATAATGATTTATCATAGCAACTGGTTGATTTAACTTATCAACCATATCAAATAATGTTATCAGTAATACCACAGTTGTCTTATTTTGTGGCATATTTAATTTGTCGAATTGCTTTTTTGTGATATGCTTTAATTGAATTACGTTTAACCGGATGCGTCGCACTCTGTAAAGAGAGTAGTTTCTGGTGTTTAAATATCTCTACCAGTGAGATTGTTTGCGCTAATGGTAATGCAGATTCCCCTGGAAATGGAATCGACGGGGGAATCCACATAGTTACATAAGTTTTATCAACTTGATGTAATTGTGGAGTATTTTGTACAGTGCTAACTGTATCAAATGTACTAGGACGTGACCATCCTGTTCGGTGGAATTTAGTCACATCTACTGAATCACACATAATTACACGTGGTATCGTTGGTGTATCGATATTATCCGACATCACCAAAGGTGGATATTCTGGTATACTTTGCTTACGATAGAAATAAAAATGACCAATGTGATGTGTCAATCGGTGAGTGAATAACCAGGAATCAACTGGCCTTTCATTATAAGAAGTAGCATTGCCAATATGATTTGGAATTAATCCAAGTTGAGTGTATACTGCAATGTATGCAGATAGTTTCCAAGCAGTAACTTCTTTAATTTTGTTATGGGGTTGAGTTAGATATGAGAACTGATGCGACTGGTGCACTACTTGACATGGTGATTGGTTTGTCTCAGCAGCACGATTTAATATTACGTATGCCACATTAGAAGCATTCAGTTGTTCACTTCTGGCTTCATAATAAATTGCTTCAGTGATACAAGTAGTGTCTTTAACGTTTATTGTTATAGCATGAGTATCGGTAAATGGTTGCACTATGTGAAGCAGAGATGCGATAAAACCAGAAAACAGTAATTCCATAATGTAGTATCCTTTGTACTGGGTCACTATCTCATTGCGCTGAGAAAGATCATAACCTTTCAGATCAAGGTTTATGGTGAAACATTTAATGATTGTCTGTCGTTACTGACAGACAATCATTGGTTTAAATCCAGTGTCTTAATATGATCACGCAAATTGTGTAATGATACTATTCAAATATTGCACTCGTTCTTCTATTGATCCTATTACTATTGTGGTATATTTTAATTTTGGTTCAGCTATTTTGATTTTTTGCAGTAATCCCTTTATAAGGAAATCTTGTGTATACCGATGAGCAATACCCACTTCTCTGAATCCATCATCTACACTTGATTTCCAAAGATAAAGCGGGAAAAATATCAATTTATCATAGCCGTATAGATTGACATATACACGATCCAGTAAATCATTAAATTCGGTATCGGTTAGCATATCATTGCAATACAACAACATATACATCAGATGATCTAACAACGTACGATCAAATACTCCATGCGTATTAGCATTGTCATATTGTTCTTTATTGGTAAAATTATCCAGTTGGATAGTTTTTTTTAATCCTGGTGTCAACGATGAAAAATCTTTTTGGGTTTTGCCATATTTTGCAAATACTCCACGTGTAGTAGACGGACAGAATGGTATTTTCAATAATGCACTTAAGGCCATAGCTGTGGTGGATTTACCAGTCCCACCCGCACCAAAGAAACCAATTTTCATAACAATCCTCTATTGTAATTGTATCAATTATAATAAACTACATAAGTACAATGATCTGATTAATTTGAAAAAATGGCATAATGTAGTGCTTCAGACTCTGTCTTATTTGGATGCGTTAGGATTAATTTTTCCAATCTATCACGTAGTACCATATCGATATGCAGTGGTCGCATTATAAGCTCTACTTCTTCTTTTAACCAATACCCATATCCATATTGCGTCGCAATAAAACCATTGAGTGGTACAGAAAAAGTATTTAGTACAGATTGTCTTAGTTGATGAATGGCTACTTTAACAGATACATCAGATAACGATTTGTCACTATATCCTTCTAATTTAGTCAATAGTGTTTCATGCGACACAGAATTTGGATAATACGATGCCAATATTTGTATAAGTTTGTCTGCACGTTTTGCCAATTTAATTGATTTCTTAGATGATCTATGCACCAAATATCCATTTTGATAAAGATATGGTGCACTATCAATGTGTAGTGAAACTTGTTGCTGTGTAATAGGTGGTTTATGCAACATTGTTTTTGGACTAGTCATATTTACACAATTCTCCCGTCTTGGATAATTTTATCTTTTTGGTATATGTAGCTCAAATTATTTCATTATTGAATAATAAATTCACAGATGCGAAATATAGCCATCGATAGAAAAACCACTATAATCATAATAGATATGTTTTTACTATTCATATTCACATGTGCTCCAGTTTTGTATAATGTTATCTTTTCAACACATTTATCTCAAATTATTCGGTTACTGGATAATCAATTCTTGGATGTGAAACATAACCATCGATAGAAAAATCGCTATAATCATAATCAAATAGTGATGGAATACCAGAACGAATTACTAATTTTGGTAAATCGTATGGTATACGCGTAAGTTGTTGTTTGACTTGCTCAACCTGATCCAAGTATATGTGACTATCTCCCATTGAATGAATATAATGACCAGGAGCAAAATTAAGTTGCTTACACAGCATCAACGTCAGAGCAGAATAACTGATAATGTTGAACACTGTACCAATTGGCACATCTTGCGAACGAGCAAATAATTTACAAGACAGTCTGTTAGTTGGAATGTTTAATTTATCATACAGCTCATCATCACTGGAAGTCATAGCAATGGCTTCATCTATCACTAACTTATCAAGTAAATAGTCATGAGTTAATTTTTCAAATATAGTATTACGTTCAGTTAATAATAACGGTTCAACAATAAATTGAAATACTGTGTGACATGGTGCTAAACTCTGTCTACCAATATAGATGTTTTCAATTGGCGAAATAGTTTCGTCTGGTAGGAATGTTGGATTCCATGCTGAAATAACATGTCTTCTGGAATATGCTTTAGTTTTTAAATTTTCCACCAATAGCTTAATCTGATCGATCGTAGTGCCGTCTGGATTTGGCCAAGATCTCCACATTTTACCGTAAATTGGACCACAATCACCTTTTGTAATCATTTGTGTTGCTTTACTATGAGCAAACGTTAATGGTAGCTCAACTAACTTATCAGCTGGAGCTGCCCATTTATCCCAAATATGCACATCTCTGTTGACTAGATATTGGTTATCAGTTGAACCACTAAGAAACCACAATAGTTCTTCAATGGCAGCACGAGCATACACTCGTCTTGTGGTGACCAGCGGAAATCCCAGGTTAAGATCAAATCGCAATTGTTCACCAAATAACGATAAGGTGGAAGCACTATGTCGAGGAGCTGCACGTAGTCTACCATTACTTAAAATATTATCCAATAAATCTAAATAAATTTGCATGTAACACACTCCAATTTTTGGTATTACAGTTAAGTAATATATGTTTATGTTTTGCTTTAGCTTTTGTAAAGTTAAAGTATTAGAATACTTACTTTTAGTAATATCGTAAAAGTAAGTATTCTTGATGACAAAATATACTACACTGGTGATACCAATTGGTTAACAATAGTTGGTTGTAGTTGACCATATTCACCATGGATATATAGTAGTTTATGTTGGTCTTCTGGTAATTTTGTATTCACATTACGTAAATGTGCTATTGCTCCAGATGTTCCCACTGATGGAATTCCTGCTGGTAAAATAGCAACAACATGCGTGGCAATGTTAATCACAGTGCGATTGCGTAGCATGCCAGCTGAATTACCAAAACGACTCCAATTCGCTTTACAAATAATTGGAAGAGTATTACTATATTGTTTTGCTAGTGAATTTTGATATGTGATGTCAGATCTATCAATTCCACACGCTATACTGTCGACACCTTTAGCACCTCCGGAAACAATAGCATCAAAATCCTTCCAATCCAATCCCCAGCTATTAAGTGCTGTTGTAACTCCTAGCTCGACATCGTCTCTATTGTTGTATTCACGTGGTCCAATAATGGCAAGATACTTAGGAATATGATCCATCTTATCTGGCATCATACTGAGATGAATTACATTATCTAAACTATCAAGATATTCAAAAAAAATAGGCTCCATTATTTCATAGCCCAATTTACCTTCACCTGTACCAAGCATTGGCATAGCAATTGTTAACAATTGTCTACTTGGTTCTTCTAACCAACGTCGCAATGCATGTAATCCGCGTTTTATATCTTCTGGATCAGAGACATCGGCATAATGTCTTTTAGTCGGCAAATTAACAATGATGTATCTTGTTGTTGGATCATAATAAGTATGAATTTTACCAACATGCAAATCACCTTGGGTGCAATGTTGCTTATAGCGTAGATACATTTCAGGATGTCGGTTTTTAAATTCTAATGCAATACCTTTTCCCATTACACCAGTAAGATTAACCGGATTTATCATTACATCGACATAAGGAGCAAGTATAAACATATCGGTAAGAGCACGGCGAACAAGTGGCATGATACTGAACTCCTAGTTGACTAGATAGTTATCAAAAAATAAGTACATTATTAGTATTTATTCCAATTATATTTGGTAGTGTATATTGCTATTAGATGATCATATATATTGATTTTATAAACAATATCGTATAGTAATAAAGGATTAAAAAATGCCAGTATCACCGATGAGTTTTATTCTTACCACTATATTTAGTAATATTCCTTTACCTATTTTGAATGCTGCTTTTGAACCAACAAAATATCAATCCACCTTAGATGAACGAATTATTGATGAGGTTATTGCCGTACGAGTATTGAATGATTTAAATTTAGTTTCTGGACTTCGTGCACGTATTCCATTGATAGATGCATGGAAGCAACCAGTAGAACAAATGCCATTTGAAGTCATTGTTGGATCTACTTATGATGCTGATTATTATCTAATTCCTCCATCTGTAAGACAAGGTAGAAACATTGTAGCAGTTGAACAAATTGCCGATGATTACAGTTTCACTGCACCAACCAACACACTTCCTGGCTCAGGTGTTGGAGTAATGGGAAACAGTGTTTCTGATTTAGCACGTGTAGCGATTTCGACACGAACTCAACAAAATCAACCAATTATGCCAACAGCTAAATTACTTAGTAACAATTTGATTCAAGTGTATCCCTCTACATATAGTGCCGGAATGGTATTAGAATGTAGTTTGGAATGGGATCGTGAATTAACTAATATGAATCAAAATATTATTATCCCAACACGTAATTTAGCACTATGTGCCGTCAAAGCCTATATCTACAACAATCTTAGATTAAAAGTGGATCAATCAGAAGTAGTTGCTGGTATGGTTATTGGGGCATTCAAAGAAATCTTGTTAACTTATGAAAATGAAAATGCTCAGTATGATGAATTACTTATGCAAGTGCGTGGAAGTACATTACTTGAACCAGACCATTTGGCAGCTATTGCTTCAATGATGCTGTAACAATACTCATACTAGAAGAGACCCCCATTGGGGGTCTCTTCTATATACACTCACAAGTATTTAAATGAACGATAGATTACATACATGATCAATGCTAACCGCAATGATGATTTTGTTGATTCTCTAGATGTTCGTCCTATACTATCGACAAAATAACCAACACTGTTTTTAATGGCAATGATTTCTGGTGTAATAATACGTGACGAAGAATACATGTTTTTTAATTGCACCCACACTTGGGCTTTGTTGCTCAATACTACTCTGTTGTTAATACAATATCGAAATGAAGTTTGTATTATAGTAGCAATTAATGCTCTGACTCCTATGTATAAATCACCATCATTGGTTTTTTCTACATAATCCAATAGATTAGTTTTAGTTTGTTCGGTTGCTAACACCGACCATTCGGTTAAAATTGCACATAACATAGATGGAGAAATAGCTTGGAATTGACTTGCTACTTCATTAGCTGCAGTGCTATCAACAAACAAATGAACATTGAGCACCATTATCGTCATGTTACTAATAGTGTTATCGAATACTGAATTTTTAGTAATAAGGATTTTTTCTCCTTCTAAATCAGTGCTGGTTGCTGATTTGCTATTGATAGAAATTCCTTGTTTGTGGTATTGATAATACACTTCACAGATTAAATTAATCTTATCTCTTAGTCGAGACTGGGTGTCTGATAAAATATACAATACTTTACTATCAGGTGTAGCTGTTTGAATTACATTATAATGAATACTAGTTTTATCAATAAGATCAGTACATCTAGCTTCAATAACTTTGCGCCATGTTCCATAAATAACAATATCGGATTTTCTCGTTAGTGAATTGATCACGGCAGTCATAATTCCATCAACTGCACCATGTGGAAAATTATGATTAACCAATGAGGTAAAATATCGATAATGTAAATATTTAGCAACATTTAATTGGAATCTAAATCTTACTTTTTCATCTGCGATATATATCACTGATAGATGTAACAACCACACACATAATAAATTAAATGCATCTGATGTTACTTTGTAAGTTATATTGATATTAGGTGCGGCATGAATAGCTTCACGTAACTTAGTTTCACTTGTATGAAATATTGCAAATATTGCATGTCGATCACTGTCAACAAAGGCAATTGGATGTACGCCAAGTGATTGACTATTGAGCGCAATTGCATGACCAGAACGAATCTCAAATCCAATAACTAAATTTTCCATTTGTGAAATCATAGCATCAGTAATACTTATGTTTAGTTTAGAAAATGCTTGCACAATACTAGACATAAATTTTATCCTTCAGTTAAATTAAAAATACAACAATTCTAATAACTCGTGTTGTTGTAGATGTGGTTTACGATATTCTGAATTTGTAAGATTCTGTAATGGTGCACTATCAGTACGAACATTTTCAACACTAGTTGGTTCTATGTGTAATGACTTATCTAAGTACTTAGATAATTGTGCAATCTTATAATGAAAATGTGCTTGCACAGCTGCATTAGTCGCCATTCGATGTTGTATCTCTAATTCTTTTATTTGTTTACGTAATTGCAATTGAAAGGCAATTTGTTGACTATCGACGTTGCCATTTTTCACCGTAATATTGTTAGGTAATAATTCAGTATTAGTAAGTCCATAATACTGTAAATTCTTACCCTCTAGTACTAGCCAGCAGGCTAACAACCATGCAATTACCATATCATCATGATGACCAGATTTGTGATCAATTCTACCATTTACTGCTTGCAATCCAGCAATTTCAGTAACCAACGTAACATCAAATACTTTATCGGCTACAATACCAGCTGCATGTTGCAGTGTTTGTTTGTATAGAAAGTTGCGTGTAGTTTGTGAAGTCATAAAACCTAAATATTTACGTGCTGTAGTATCAGATAAATCTGTGTCGTAGATATCATGTTTCTTAAATTCATCTTGATCATAATTATCAACTATTTGATTAAAGATTCTCAAAAATGGATTATGTCCCTCACGTAACATTATCATGATAACAGTATCAATGATGGTAATACCAGTACTTTTGCGTTCAGGAATAAATACTGCGTGACTAAATTCCATTAAAAATCGTGCAACAAATAAAGCTATTTTTGTAGTATTTGAATCATTGCAGCGAAAGGTACACAATGTTTGTAAAGTCTTCGGATCGATTCCAACAAAAGTGGTAAAATCGCGACCAATCATTTCAGAAGAATCCATACCGAGTACCATTGGTTTACTACGAAAACTGGTAGAGTCACTAATTTCTTTTGGTACATACCAACTTATTACGTATGTATCAAACACTTCTACGTGATGTGGTTCAGCTTTTGAGGCATTCATTCTTGCTAAAATTGCTTTATCGATAATGGGATACTTTGCTGCCGATACCCAATGATTAAGATAATCACGTTCTACTTCATCTGGTGGAACATTATTACGTGCAATGGTGGCTCTAAACCATTCATGGGTATAGCCTAATTGCAAATAACTAAACGTACCATTTACCAAACCATTGGTAGAGTTAGCTTTTACCATCGCATGTGCAGCAACTTCATCTACGCAGTCATATAGTTTTTCAGTAAATGGCATCGCTTGTGTCACTAGATCAAAAGCAAACGCGCCATCTTCAGTTTGTGGATCGGCAGCAGTGGTAGTGTATATGTTGCTGTGTGGTTGACCAGCTAATTTAGCATTTACGCGTGCAGTATTAGTAGTTGCCATAATTGCAGGGAAGGTGATTTTAATATTAGGGATATAGCCAATTTCATCGACATGCAAAAATGGTCCAGTCTTACCACGACCAACACGATTGGCAGCGGCTCGATCTTTTTGTCCGATATAAGTGTAATACGAATTACGCAATGCTTTGTAATCCAAGCCTTCTTTATTGTCGACATCGTTACCAGACGCATGAATTAAATATGGTGGCAAACCTTCTTTCATGCCTTTTAAGCGTTTAACGTTAGCTTGAACCAAATCAGCACTATGAGTTAACATTCCCATAGTCATGTTCCAACCAAAAATATACATTACCCAAGCAGTGATGCTAATAGCACCTATGGTATTGTGGGTAACAACATAATTATCTGTCACATAAAGATGATCAGGATGTGCAATTTCAATACATTGGGTTTGTTGTTTACCAAGATATTCAATATGTTTAATACCGAGATGTAATTTGTTAGCTGATGTATTTTCAGTTAATACCAGATCACGTTTATTAACTGATCTAAATAAACATTTAGGATCATTAATATTAATAGCTAATCGATAGGTTAAATTGATAACATTCTGTCCGTTGCCGATTGTATGTTGGGTAGAATCTGTGTAAATTTTACAAATACCACCTAGACTTTGAACAAGCTGTTGTAGTTGATTTGCCATAAGTTCACTTGCTATACTAATCGAACCACAGCCATTTTGATCTACTGTTCCATTAGTATCCATAAAACCTTGAAGTAATGCCAATTTTTGTGATGTGGATGCATTCAAATACATAGGAGAAATAAATTCATTCTCACACAATAGCGTGCCTTCCAAATATGGATCATTTGGAAGGATGACATCATTTTTTATTTCTGGTTGTACTAATGGTATATACATTCCAGATTCGATAGTTGTGTGTGCAGCAAGCTGCTCTCTGATTTGACTAAATGGAATGACTTCCCATTGTGTAGCTTCAGGAGATTTGTGTTTGTTATAAATTTTCCACAAATGCTCTTCACAACAATCAGTGTATCGATCATCTGCAAAATAAATCCGATATGTTTCTTTTAAACCTTGTGGATACACACCGATGACATTTGTGATTGTACCATCTGCGGCACTGACTTTATCACCAAGTTTGATATCACCCATCGTGGTCCATCCAGATGGTGTTTTGATAAGTGAATAAAGTGGTTGCGCTTTACCAGATTGTCTAGGTTGAGTGCCACTGAAATCTATATGGCACATGAAGCACCAGACCATGGCTAGATTACCACGATTCAATTTGAAACTAATTGGATCAGAGCCGTCTACTGGTACACGCAATACTTCACGTAAAAAATACCACATATTACGGTTACATTCTGCTCCTACACGTAGTCTAAATTCACCTGACGGATCAGTATCCGCATTAAGAGTATGTGGGTCAATATTGAGTAATTTTGGATCGTATAAAGTTAATGGAAATAAACAATTTTTGATTCCCATATTCTTTAACAAGCGTACCATATGTCTAAAACTTAAATTCTTAGTTGAACTATGCACCATAGCAACTGGTTGATTAGCTGAATTATACCACTGTGATTGAAATAAAATAGTCATAGGTAGCTCTTTCTGTGCGTTAGTAAAATGTTCATAAAATAGCACCATGGTGGGATTTCCCACCATGGTGCTATATAAATATCAGACAGTTAAGCTTACTGTATTATTTGGTAACACTGTCATGTTGTTTGGGTTACCATCGACTATTTCCATCAGACCACTAACATAAGCACCAATGGCCGATGCTACAATAAGATACTGGGGAGCAGAAAACACATGCCAGCCTGGAGTAGGATTGGCATCTTTCATTAAGCCAGTGGGTGAGTTATTGAAGAAAAAACCTTTACTACTGTTAATTTGATTAACTACAGAATTTATTTTAATAATGGTTAAGGTATCAATTGGAAAAGGTGTAGAACTTAAGGTAATACTACCTGTCAGTGCAATATAGATAGGCTGGTTTAAAGCTGCCATAGCCGATGCTAATAACACTTGTGAAGCTGATGGTGCTGATGGAGCAACTATAGCTCCTGCTACAATGGTACTTCCTTGCCATGCCTCTGCTTGGGCTGAACTACATGGAATTGTTCCAGGAGGCAATGTTCCATCCGGAGTGTATCCTACACCAATAACTGGTTTTGGATCAGCTACAGTACTATTATATTTAAGATAATTTGTTGCCGTAGTCATATGGTACTCCTTAGATAGAAGGAATGTAAATTAATGTAACTTTAGTTGAAAAAGATGCAGGTAATGAAGTAACATATTCAGCACTCACTGCCCCACCAGTAGTAGTTTGTGTAGCAAAATGTGACATTGTTAATGGCGAACTATCATAATCCCCCTGCACACCATTAATATAAAGTGTTGATGGATTACCAGATCCGATAACTTCACCATTATTTCTGTTACCCAATGCAATTAATATTCCAGGCCCAGGTGCAGTAAAACTTACTGAAACACTAGCATTACCAGAAGCCACATATGCTCGAGCGGAAGATGCCTGCATGCCTGGATTAATTTGTCCAAGTGCCACTGGGTTATTGTAAGCGGTTGCATACTGTACGGTTAATGGACTAGCAACTACTATGGGTGCTCCACCAGCGACACCAATGGTAACACCAGCACCACCATTATCGATACCCACAACACCAGTAGCATTATTAAAATAGAATGGCCTTAGATTATTAAAAGTACCATCCTGTGCTCCTGAATTAGTTGCTAAAAAATATGTTGTGGTGCCATCATTGCGTAGCATAGTGCCATAGTTACCATACACCAGACGCACATGTGCACCACCAGCATCCATGCCATTGGTAATTACACCTTGTTGGAAAGTATTAGTTGCTTGCCAGGTGTTACTGACAGATAAAGTTCCCTTAGTTGCTTCTGCTGTCTGTGCTCTATTAGTTTCATTGGTGATATCAGAATACAATGTATTGTATACATTAGTTACCGCCGTAGTCACATATGCCGTAGTAGAAAGTTTAGTTGAATTGTCTGTTGCTGCTTGAGTGGGTGCCAGTGGTGTACCAGTAAAGGTCGGAGAGGCTAGTGGTGCATATGTAGTTGCCGCAGTACTTTGTTGTAATGCACCTACTATTCTGGTATCATTACCTTGCGCAGCAGTATTAGCAACAGTACCATAGGTTACACTTAATGCTCCTGAGGTATTAGTTAATGTCGTACCATCTGGTTTTACACCACCCAATACTGTAGCGGTAGCTGTGGGTAATGTATAAGCTAATGCATTTAATACATTACCCACTAATGATAAATTAGTACCAATGGTAATAAAATCAGCCACTCCAGCAGTAGCAGAGCCACCAAGCAAACCATTAGTGGATACTGGTATAGCATTTGCCAACGCAGCTAAATCGGCAGTATTGACATAAGCAGTGGTGGCAATACTAGTTGAATTATTACCAGCTGCCGGAGTAGGTGCTGTTGGTGTACCACTTAATGCTGGTGAAACAATAGTAGCATAGGTAGCTGCAGCTGTATTGGTTTGCAATGCTCCAACTATGCGACTATCATTGCCTTCTGCAGCAGTATTAGCAACAGTACCATAGGTTACACTTAATGCTCCTGAGGTATTAGTTAATGTTGTACCATCAGGTTGGACGCCACCCAATACTGTAGCAGTAGCTGTTGGTAAAACATAGGGATTTACACTTAATACTCCACCTGACAGTATTAAATCTGTACCTAACCCAATCGTAGTGGTAACACCAGCAGTAAGAGTGGTACCTAGTAGTTTATTGGTTCCAACTGGAGATAATGTATCAATAGCAGTAGTAATAGCATTAGTAACAAAAGCAGTAGATGCAAGTGAGGTTGAATTGTCACCTGCAGCAGGAGTTGTAGTCAATGTCGGAGTACCAGTAAACACTGGGGAAGCTAAAGGTGCTACCCCACCTGCAGTTAATTCAGTTAAAGTTATTGATCCAGTGCTCCCCAATACCGAAGATACACCAGTGGTAGCAGCAGCAATTTTGGATACCACAAATGCAGTAGTTGCAAAATTGTTAGAATCATCAGTACTGACAATAGGAGTTGTTGTCGATGCCACACCAGTAAATACCGGTGAATTAATTGGTGCATAAATTGATGCTAATCCAGCGATGTCATTGTTTATCGTAGTGGTTAACGAATTATAATTAGTTGTTATCGTTGAGTTTATATTAGTAATATCTAAATTTATGGTAGTGATCTGCTGGGCAAGTGAAGTAGTTTCAGACATCACATATGTAACGACTGGGACCATGACTTCATCGACACGAGATCGAATCCAATTACCATCTATCATGTAACATTATCCTCTAGTGCTAAATTTTAGCAACCTATAGTATTTTAAAAAATAAACTATCACAGCCCAAGTTGGGCTGTGATAGTAACAAATGTTAAACAGTTTTTGATGCTGTTGTTTGATCAGTGATGGCCTGGGTTAACGCATCATTCACACGTCTAAACCAACCACGCCCATATAAAGGATAATCTACACAAGATGCAAAATAAGTTTTCTGTCGCATGACATAATCTTCTAAATTTATTGAATTTGCATTTTCTGTAATAGCTCGTCTGGTCTGTGGCCCAAGTATGCCATCTGCTGTAATTCTTAAACAGTCTTGCAATATTCTCACTGCGGTAGAAACACCAGTCACTACACTACAATCAAATACAAGTAAATCAAGTCCAATTGATAATTGATTAGCATCCACTGCATCCCAAAATGCATTTTGGTAGACCGGAATAAATGCAGTATTTGGTAACGATGCAAATTGAGTTAGATCAATTGCTGGTAAGTTATTATTGAGTAACCAAGAACAATAAGTGGTATACGTTACACCCCATGAAGTAGCACCACCTGGATCATTAGGATCATCGTGATATGGCTGTCCATCATTGGAAGGTAACCAAGTAAAGTTTTCTAGACAGGTAAGAAATCTACTGGTAATCAATGGATGCTCCTATGTAAAAATTAAATAGCATGTGTAATATTTGCTAAATAGTAAATAACAATTAACGCTATGAGATTTATTAGTTGTTAATATAATACCTGATGCTAATATAATATAATTTAATTATTCAGTGGTTACTTTGTTTAGTTATATTACTCTCTAATCAAATCCATATAAAACGATCTATTGCCAAGACTAGAACGAAATTCATAAGAAGCCTGTTTACTCAGAATGGTATTGACTTGATTAACTTTACCAATGCTATTGATACCAAATAATTCATTTAATTCAGTATCAGTAAAATTTTCCATAGAAACTTGAGATAAAGTCACACGTCCAGTACTATCGATACTAACATCGAAACTCTCTAATCCAGGAGCATATGATTTTGCTGCTTCAGAATAACCACCTGCTGCTACTGCATCAAATGTTACTAATTTTTTCATTACTCGGTATGACACTTGTCCACGTGGTTCAGCAGAAGTAATTGCCCGTAATGAAAAGGCTGTATTGATGCAAGGATCATCGATGCTATCTTGTAACGCTTGTTTGTATGGACCAGTAGGTTTAATACTAGCAAGTACTAACTTACCACCATTGGGTAGACTTGCTCCAGTAGAAATATCACGAATGTGGTGTGATATAGACTTTTCTTCTACCACAGCTAAACGTTCTAAAGATAATTCATTGCTTAATCCAGCAATTCTTGGATGACCAAACTCACCGTATAGTTTACCTTGAGTCAATACTTTATTGATAAAAGTATCAGGTGATGTCATTTGTTTAGCAAATGACTCAACATCGTAATATGTGTTATTTTGTGATACTGTTCCTAATACTGCAACAGGTAATGTATAATAACCTTCCTGATCAGCCCGAACCGTCTTACCATTACGGCGATCTTTGACCATGAAAGTTTCTACACGGAATTGAATATTATTCACATCCTGCATGATAGTCATAATGTTTCTCCTATTGATAAAATTCCGCATAGTATGCGATCTATAAAATAATGATTGGTATAGCTATCCCCGTAAGGGGATAGCTATACATATTAGCAAATAGTACTACGTGAATCAAGTTACAAGTACGGTAAATCCCATATTTTGCAAATTACCAATACGTTGCAATTGTGCTTCACGGTTGGTTTTAACTAAACTAAGTGAAATTATAATGTCCTGATATTCTGGTATGGGAGCATTATAATTCAATGTCTTTGGTTGGACAGATACACATTTAGGACATTGTTCAAATGCCAACAATGCCTCCCCACAATCCAAACATACTGCATTGATTTGATTCATCTGTGTGTACTTATAAGGTTGACTGGTTTTAATATAACGTAACTGTATTTGTATTATCTACATCAGTAGTAGATAATACATTATCTGGATTCTGCCCCAGTAAAGCCATGGTAAAATTCTGTACCATAGCATCTGGATCAAAATCCATAGCGCGTCCACAATTAGTACTTACCTGAATGACATACTGAGCAATTTCTCTAATTTTATCACTAAGTGTATCATACTGACCTGGATTGATAATCTTCAAGAAGGTATTTGGTGCAATTGGAAGAAATCCATCTGGTGCTTTTTGATAAATCCAATGGTCCACCGGGAGAGGGAAATTCATGCTAAAACAACCAGAACCATCTGGCAATTGCGTCATTGTAAAAGTAGAATCTACTTGAGACATGATTGGTTACCTTAAGTTTCACATAAACAATTTAATTAAATGTTTTAACTTTTTGACATCACATTGGGATTATCGAAGCTGCTACGGTGCTACCATTATTCGGATCCAATCGATATCGTTCAGCATTGATATGCAAATTCATCCAACTATCAGCTGCCATAGAAAAGTACAAATCTAATCGATGTGCAGTTTCTACACTAAGTGTCCCACCAGATAGAATTCGACGAATTTCGTGTCTACTGACATTTAATTTGTGACTAAGACCATTGATCGTAATATTATGTTTATGCATTAATTTAGTTAAAAATTCAGCAGCAGTGACTGGTGCTTTAACAGCAGCTACACGTCGACTTTTCTTAACTGGTGCTACTGTTTCAGTATCGCTAGCCAGTGTGTCACCAACTTTAATTTTCTTAACGACCATGACCATAAACTCCCTAATTTAAGTTAATCTAATTGTTAATTTGGAATATAACCAAATTCGACTGACCACTGATGCGTAGCTGCAGTGGGTGTTTCACCAATTAATCTAGCATTAGCTTTGATTTGCACAGATCGGTCTTTAGTGACTTCATGAAAATCAAATGTAGTTAATTCGCGATAATGTTTAGGGGTGAAGTTTTTAGTAGTAAGTGCCAACCACGGATAGCGCTGACTCAATAGTTCATATATCAAATCTCTAAAATTGCATTCGTTTGTTAAAGTAATTCGATTGGTTGGTAATTCCCAATCAGTTACATCAAACACTGTAATGTTCAACCGCTGTGCAATTTCTCCACGTGATATATTTACTGTATGACGCATGAATTCCAATTCACTGGCAATCAAAGAATGTCGCATGTGACATAATTCAAAAGCTAATGTTGCAAATAATTGTTGTGGTCTCGGTACATCTCGACTAATGATTACACCAGTATCAACATTACTAACAAATTCAATTGAATCAATAATTGATAAATCAAATGGAATCGGTGCGGTATTTGGAATGACGACTTCGTTTTTGTTTATTGAAACATTGCTATATCGACCGATGTGATATACATATGAGGATTTTTCTAAAGGCATAGTCATTGCTAACTTTCTCCAAAATTAAACCAATTATGTATGATATCTAAGGCTTATCTTACTTTTTCAGTTAACTAGTCGATTGATCCCCTGGTGATTCATATGGTACACCACGTAATAAATTTTCAAATGGTTGTTCATTCTCCACTTGATGAATTAGTGATGTAGATAGTCCATCATCAAAATACGATCCTAGTAATCTTGCTGTGGTAGAAGTGGGTGCATAGCTTACTGATCGCAAATTAATCAATCGCATTGGTTTCACCATGTCGGTGTACCGATATTGTTTAAATACATCATCTTGGCTACGAGCAAGATGACTAATGATCATCTCAAATAATACTCGATCCACCCCAATACTTTGGGTAGTTAATGCTTTAGCTCTATCAAATAGTAATGCTAACTTAATGTAATCTAATGTGTAAATTGGTTTACCACGAGTAATGAATTCTACATACAACGATGAAACAATAGATCCATCACGTACCACTTGTGTGTGTAACATGAATTGATCTCCGTGTTCGAGATATAATACTAAATATGCAATTTCTTCATAAACCATTTCAGATATTTCACGTGGTATTACCTGAATGTGGGCTAGTAGATTTAATCCAGCTTGATATTTTTCATCAATAATCATGTCTAACACTGCAACAGTGGTAACTGTTTCAGTGATTTCTAACATACCATAAACTTCAAATCGTTTAGGAATACGTAATTCTAAACTGTCACCAATAAAAATCATACAATGCTTAACTGGATCATATTTAAAATATTTATCGATGTCAGTAATGTGTTCAACTGGGTATGCATATGGTGAAGCAACCATGGTGAGTATTTATCCATAAAGTTGATTTACAGTCATATGATAGCTTGTAATTGTATCACAATAAACACCCACAGTATGTTGGGTATTTATGTAGTTATATGGCTGGTGTAGAGGATAGTACGTGAAGTATGATTTTATACAATCTACAGATTAAAATACCTCAAATGTATGAAGTTATTCTATATCAAATTACACTTACTTTGAAAATGCAATTGAATTGACTTGTTGAAATTAGTATTTACAATTGCATTGATTGATCCACTATAATTTGATATATTGTAGTTTAAAGAAAAAAAGAAAAAGAGAGAAAGAAAAAATAAAAAAGAAAGAAAGAAGAAAGAAAAATGAAAGAAAGAAGAAAGAAAGAAAAGTAACCAAAAGAAAGAAAGAAGAAAGAAAGCAAAAAGAAAGAAGAAAGAAACCAAAAAACAAAAAAGAAAGAGAGAAAAAGATAAAAAGAAAATATAGAATATATTCTACGAATATATATCCTTTACTACTACAAAAATCAAAAATTAAGAAAACGGTAGAGCTAAAGCTCTACTGTTCAACGTATCACCCTAATCGGGTGATATTTAGTAAATTTAATCAAATATCCTATTTAAAAAATTATTTATATAAATATTATATGACTCATTGTTTGGTTATAATGTTTAACCAGGTATATAGTGCAGCTGGCATCTTGTAAAAAATTAATTATGATTTATCAACCTATGCGTCCAGAGGTAATGATGAACTTATATACCACATGGAATAACATAGTTTTATTTACAATTCATAATCGTATTTGAACTATGACAAATTTAACCAATATCAAATGTCAATTAGTTATTGCTCGTGGTAGTGGTAAATTTGATTTCAATAACAAATTATTAGATTTCAATCAATTACCAATTGGTGCCATTTGGAATGCCTACTGGCATAGATATAAATCCAATGATGGATTATCTGTCTGTGTTATGTTACCAGGTACACATGTTTGGCAAATTGATCAACGATCGTCTAATTGTACATTACCAAATGATGACATCCATCGTTGTTGGATTCGACATGGAATACTACCTGATATAACAGTTGATAAGTTAGGTAATACTTGTTCAGCAGGATCTGGTTCTATCAGTATTTCTGGTTGGCATGGTATGCTGACTAATGGATATTTAATTAAAATTTAATAACACCACCATAGGAATGTAAAATGAAGATTAGTACTGCACTGACTTTAGCAACCATTGCTCTACTGGGTAACCAGTCGTCAGCCATGGCACAGCAGCAAGCAACAGAACAAAAGTTACCTGTTAGCCTTACTTTACCTACTCAGTTGGTCAATCATCTGGCTTCTCAGCTACAGAGCATGTCTACTTATCAGGGTGGTGTGGCTGAACGTGAAGCTCAGGCTACACTGTTGGAGTTGCAGCAAGTAGCAGCGCCTCAGTTGCAGCAGCATCCTACTGTCGCGCCGATGTTAGGTGCAGAGCATAATGCTCCTACTGTTGAGAACAATGCTCACGATCCGATTGATTCGGTGAAGGATAAAGTTCCCGGTAAGAAGTAAGTAAGATATCAATCGACAAACATTTATACTGTGTATTGTTGAATTAGCCGATTAGATTTGCCTAGAGTTTGATAACGTTACTGGTTTGTTATAGGATCAATTTAAATATAAAGTTGATCTATGTACTAGTTCAGTAATCCAAGCTCTATGGTTTAAACGATCTGCGAGTAATTGCTCTATTGAGCAAACACTACTGATACAAAGTAATGTGAATTATAACAGTATAGTACTTCCCCCATATGGGGGAAGTACTATACTGTTGGCTATACTACAATTGGAAAATGTCAATTGACTTTCATTTAATGAATTTTTTACTATATTCATATAACTTATAATACCAATACCTCCACCATGCCCTTATCATAGTATAATTTGTTATAGCAATTACAAATAAGATAATACTAACTGTAAGACTATATAAATGTAATTCCATACCACTATCTTTCTAGTTTAAATGCAGCAATCAATTAAATAATATATATCTGTATTTGCTTTAAATAGTGGACTAAGTGATTATATAAGATAAATAACCCACTTCAGTAATTTGTTTATAAAATAAACAAATTATTTACAGGAGATGTTGATGTTTTTAACACCATTTAATAATACATCGAACACTGGCTCTATTCCTAAAAAAGAAGAAACTGCAGCATTGGAGTTTCTTGGCACTTTGTTAAAAGGATTAGATACAGTTAAGAAAGAGACATGTGTAGAGATTGATAAAGATAATCCTACTAAAGTATATCTTAAAGCATCAATTAAAGATGCTGATGCCTATATTAATTATTTCACAAATTCAGCTATCCCAGAGCTTGCTTCAAAGATTAAAGGTAAAAAATTCGATAAAAACAAATTTGCCGAAATGACTCTACCGACACATACAATAAAATACAAAATATTGCAATATGGACTATTTGGTATGAGGTATGTTACTGATTATCTTAATTGGTTATACAAACAACCAGTTCCCACCAGTGTTTTACTTATTCATACTTTAGCAGACCAATATGGTTTACATAAACACACCGATGCCTATATCGCAGAAAAAGATAAAGTTGAATCGTTAGTTCATATAACCGACAGTGATTCTTTACATGAATCCACCAATGGTTATTACACAAATGCGGCTGGAACAAAATTATCAGCTGTTGGATATCCTCCTACATTTGTAACTGATTTGATTTCTAAAGCTAGTGAAATTGAATCAGAGATGCGCAATGTTGTATCTTATGGTGATAAATGTTTAGAAAATCTTTCTCGTTTTAAACAAATGGTAATGGCAGCAAACAGTAAAGATATCATTAAAAACATAGAAATATTAGCAAATTTAACTGTGTATACTACAGCTAGTGCCATAGTTGCTACATGCATGGATAGTTTTGATGCTGAATCTATTAGGATTGGTAAACTTATAGCCAATCGTTGTTACGATTAATGAAATTAATTTAATGCTATAAAAAATAAAATAGATGTAGGGTGGCAGTTGCCACCCTACATGAGTCAATCACTTTTGTTTCACCATTTTGATTAGAGTACCATTCTTATGCCAGTATTTTGTACCATTGGTAAGTAGTAAAGAAAGTCCATTGTCCATATGTCGATTACCATTCTGGTACCACTCTTGTGTACCATCAGCATTTATCACAGCAGGTCCATTTACTCGATGTAGCTCACCATTCTGGTACCGCTCGAGTAGCTCATCCGTAGTGATATTAGTTAATGTCGTACCATCTGGTTTTA